>Ga0315284_10004018_pt1 | contig 20896 bp, 10 predicted proteins | sample YL17G09_16_MG_FD_203696 | JGI IMG/M metagenome (GOLD analysis project Ga0315284, IMG submission 203696) | Sediment microbial communities from Yellowstone Lake, YNP, Wyoming, USA - YL17G09_16 | ecosystem: Environmental > Aquatic > Freshwater > Lake > Sediment | place: USA: Wyoming | collected...
CGCCATGTCCTTTGCTGTCCTTGCCATCGGCGCCCACCCGGACGATATCGAGTTCCTGATGGCGGGCACGCTGCTGCGCCTGAAGGAAGCCGGCGCGGAGCTGCACATGTGGAACCTGTGCAACGGCTGTTACGGCTCGGCGGTGCTCTCCGACAAGGAGGAGGTCGCCCGCATCCGCGGCGAGGAAGCGAAGGCCTCCGCGGCGATTGCGGGGGCGGCGATCTACCCGCCCATCGCCGACGACGTCGCGCTGTTTTACGAGTGGCCGCACATCCTGCGCGTGGCCGCGGTGGTACGCACCGTCAAACCGCGCATCATCCTCACCCTCTCCCCGCGGGACTACATGGAGGACCACCAGAACGCCGGCCGCCTGGCGGTGACCGGCGCCTTCGTGCACGGCATCAAGCCCATCGAGACCGATCCGCCCACCGACCCCTGGCCCGGCGAGTGCGCGGTTTACCACGCGCTGCCCTATGCGCTGCGCGACAACCTGCGGCAGGCCGTGCGCGCCGGGCAGTATGTCGATATCGCCCCGGTGCTGGCGACCAAGCGCGAGATGCTCGCCCGGCACCGCAGCCAGAAGGAATGGCTGGACGTGAGCCAGGGCATAGACTCCTACCTGACCAACATGGAGGAGCAAAGCCGCACCGTGGGCCGCCTGTCCGGCCGCTTCACCTACGCCGAAGGCTGGCGCCGCCACCTGCACGTCGGCTTCTCCGCGGAGGACAGCGACCCGCTGGCGGAGATGCTGGGGGATGCCTGCTGGGTGGATCCCGAGTATGAACGAGAACTGGGCTGAAGGGCTGTAAAAAGACCGAATTACAACCTCTGCGTTCTCCTGTAGATGTCAAGCACATTTTCGGAGTGCGATGGCTGGACACCGCTTTCCCTTTCGCGTAAGTCTCACGGTATAGAATTACGCCGGGCCTATCGAGCCGTTTACATACGCGGGGGATAGCTCCTCCGTCATGCTGATACGAGCACCTTGCGCACAATGAAAGCGGCCCCGACACATCGGGGAGCCGCCGCACTCCAAACTTTACCTTTGCTCTCGTGTCAAACACACCGGATTCCCCCCGACGTAGGAGCACGCGATGTCGCGATGGATCATGCTGTTCGGCGTTCTCTGCAGCCTCGCGCTTTCCAGCCAGTGCCGGGCGGCGCAGGCGGCGGCGTGGTTCGGCGAGGCGGAGGGCGACCGGTATGATTGCCGGCTCGACCTGGCGCTGGACAAGCGGATCACCGATAACTCGCCGCTCTACCTTCTGCTCGAGGCGGCGGAGAACGGCGACAAAGTGCGCGTGACGCTGACGAGGCGGGAGCTGGCGATAGAGCTGGTCGAAAACGGGAAGAGCACTCCGTGCGTCACGTCGGACTGCGCGTTGACGCCGGGGGAGAACATCCGCCTCACCGTCATGCGCCGCGTGGGGAAGCTGGGCGTGCTGATCGGCGACTCGATGATCTGTTTCGCCTCCGTGCCGCGTGGGAAGGGCAACCGCACCGGCGTGATCGCCGGCACCGGCTGGACCGTTGACGAGGCGCGCGTGCAGCCGCTGGAGCCGGTGGTCTTCGCCGACAACTTCATGCGCACCGCCGAGGAGAGCGGCGGCTGGACGGTCCGCGGCGGCCAATGGAGCCTGCAGTCGGCGTGGGACCACGACCCGAAAGGCGGCAGCCTGAAGTTCAAAAACGCCGAATACGCGCTGAACCCCTTCGCGTGGGCGGGCCGCGCGCCCGTCGGCGGCGCGTTGTGCACAGCCGGCCAATCCTTCTGGGAAGATTACACCTTCTCCACCGACATCTGCCCGCCGCTCGACGCCGCCGCCGGGATCGTGGTGAACTTCGCCGGCCCGAACCGCTACCTGCTGGCGCGCTGGACCCCGGCCAACGACCGCGGCCCGCGGGGGGATCGTCTCGAACTGCTGAAGGTGGTGGACGGCAAAGAGACGCTCATCACCGCCGCGCGCGGCGGGTATATCCCCGGCCAGTGGTATCGCCTGTCGGTAGATACCACGCTGGAGGGGGTGCGCGTGCTGGTGGACGGGCAGGAGCGACTGGCTGCCCGCGGCCTCAATCCCTTTCGCGGGGGCGTCGGCCTGTATGCCGAGGGCGCCAACGCGACCACCTTCGACGACGTGACCGTCTACGGGCACGCGGTGAAGACCGACCTGATCTCCGAACAGCAGCAGGCGCACATCAGCGAGCGCTTCATCGAGGATCACAAGGGCATGGGCGAGTGGGCGTCCGCCGGCAGTAACTGGATGCCGATGCCCGGCGCGCCGGGCTTCCGCGTGCATCGGCTGGAGTTTTACGGCGACCACTGGATGACCGTGCCGATCCTCTCCGTGGGTAAGAGCGCACAACCGCCGGTCTTCAGCACAAATGGGAGGATAAGCTCAATTTCGCCCGCTGCACAGCCCGTTGGGAACACGCTGACCATGATCCTCAACGGCGACGGGCGGAGCAGTCAGGCCGGCTTCCGCGCGGTGGTGGAACAATCTGCAGACGGCAAGGCGCTGACCTGCGCGCTGTACCGCAATGCCGACAAGCTCGCGGATAAGCAGTGCCCGCCGCTCAACTCCGATGAAGCGTATACTCTCCGCTTCGCGCACATGGCGGGCCGGCTGCGGCTGGAGCTGGATGGCGAGCCGCTGCTGGACGTGCCCGACGGCGGCGCGCTGCCCGGCCTGCGTCCCGCGTACCAGGCGAGCGGCAGCCTGGCCAGGAGTGGCGACGTGCTGGTGCTGGGTCGCAACCTGCTGGATTACTCCTTCACCGACGCGCCGGCCGACTGGCTGACGGAAGGCGCCTGGATGGCCACCACGCGCTGGGCCTGCTCCAACCAGTGGTCCTTCCTGGGCGGGTGGAGCCGGGGCGACGCGGTGCTGTGGCATAAGCAGCGCTTCACCGGCGATCAGACCTTCGAGGCCTTCGTGGCGCCCAAGATGGAGTATCCGCGCGAAGACGAAACCTACTGGACGCGCTTTCGGGACCTGGGCGTTATCATCTGCGGCGACGGGCACGACCCGCGCACCGGCTACACCGGCATCCTCGGCGCGCCGGACGCCAACGGCAACCCGAACCGGCGGTCGGTGCTGATGCGCAACGGCAAAATCGTTGCCACTTCCTACTGGCAATTCCCCGACCCGAACACGGGGCACGTCATGTGGTTCGACCTGATGCTGCGCAAGCACGGCAACACCGTCGAGTTCTGGATCGAGGGACAGCGCGCGATCCAATTCACGGACGACCAGCCCATCGACGGTGGGGTGCCCGGCGTGCTGGCGATGAACAACGGCGTGGCCGTCGCCCGCGCCCGCCTCGCCTTCGCCAATCCGCCGGTCCCGCGGGCCGATCCGCAATTGACGCTCGACGACCCCTGGTATCCCGCCTGGGCGAACGTCGGGCACCCGTTGACGCTGGGCTTCCCGCACAGCTTCGCCACCTCCGGCAAGCCGGTCCACCTGGAGGCCGTGCCGCGGGCGGCGCCGGGGGAGGAGAAGGCGGCGCCGGCGGTGGAGGGCATGCGCGTCACCATCGTCCCGCGGGCGCCCGGTAATCACTGGTACCAGGTGCGGGCGTCGGACGGGAGCTACACCTCGCCGGCGTTCCACATCACGCTGCCGGTCTTCACGCCGTCGCTCGGGCGCGACGACTCCCACGCGCTGGTGCTCTACCGCTTCGACGAAGAGAAGGGCAACGTCATCAAGGACCACGGCACGGGACCGGCGGCCGACCTGGTCATCCCCGAGGGTGCGCCCGTCGAGCGGCTGCCCGGCCAGGGCATCACCATTCACGGCGCGGGCCGCATCATGACGAAGGAAGGTGTCGCCAAGCTGATGGCCCTCGCCGAGAAGAAAGCGTGCTCGGTCGAGCTGTGGATCGCCCCGGACACCATGTATCCGCCGACCTACTGGCTGGGCGGCCTGCTGGAATGGGGGCTGCCGAACGAGGTGCGCAACTTCGCCGTCGCCCACCTCTGGTGGGACCTGCTCATTTCCCCGCGCGACTCCACCTTCCACCCCTGGCGCGGGCGCGATATCATCAACGCGCGCGTGCTGCGCACCGGCCTGCAGCACGTCATGGTCACCTGGGACGGCGCCGTCACGCGCAGCTACATCAACGGCAATCTGGTGGGCACCTCGCAGACATCCTGGCAACAGACGAAGTGGAGCCCGGAAGCGCCGCTTATCGTCGGCTCGCTGGCGGCGGGCCAGCCCAATTATCGCGAGGATATCTGTAACGCCTACAATATCGGAACGTGGATCATGCCCAACCGCCCGGAGATGGAGCATTGCTTCCTGGGCAGCATCTACCTCGCCGCTGTGCACGACCGCTGCTTCACGGCCGAAGAGGTGGAGCGGAACTATAAGGCAGGACCGTCGGCGCGATAGAGCAATTTTAGATTTTGGATTTTGGATTTTGGATTGTTTTTTCTGGTAAAGCTGACATCCATTTTCGCTGCGCTGCGCAACTGACGACGAACACCTGTCTAAAGGACCATCATTCATAATGGCGAATGATAGTATGGCATATCTCATTTTTGATACCGGGGGATGGAACGACCATGACGACTCGCGAGCGAATCCTTGCCGCCTTGCGATATCAACCGTATGACCGGCTGCCGGTGCTGCACTTCGGCTACTGGAGCGAGCTGCTGCGGAAATGGGCGGTGGAGGGGCATATCACCCGCGAGGAGGCGGAAGGCTGGGGCGACGGGAGCCCCGCCGACTTCGCGGTGAGCAGCCGGCTGGGCTTCGACGCCAATTACTACACGGTGTCCAGCCCGAACACCGACATCGATCCCGTTTTCGCATCACGGGTGCTCGAAGTGCTGCCGGACGGCGGCCGCAAGGTGCTGAACTCGCTGGGCGTGGTGGTGCTGGAGAAGGATGACGCCGGCGCCATCCCCATGGAGTTCGATCACCTGCTCAAGGACCGCGCATCCTGGGAGGAACACTTCCTGCCCCGCCTGCAGTACAACGCCGAACGTGTCAGCCGCATGCGCGTGCCGGCCGGCGACCGCGACCTGACCTTCGGCGAGGGTGGCCGGGAATACCTGATCGCGGACGAGCGCGACCACCTCATCGGCCTGCGCGCCGGCAGTCTGTACGGCATGATCCGCAACTGGCTGGGCCTGGAGGGCTCGTGCTACCTCTACGCCGACGACGAAAACCTGTTCACCGAGATCGTCGATACCGTGGGCGAGCTGACCTATCTATGCACGAAAGAAGTGCTGGAGTCGGGCGCGAAGTTCGACTACGGGCACTACTGGGAGGACATCTGCTTCAAGAACGGCCCACTGATCGCTCCGTCTGTCTTCATGGAGAAGGTCGGCCCGCATTACCGCCGCATCACCGAGCTGATGAACCGGTACGGCCTGGACATCGTCTCGCTGGATTGCGACGGCATGATCGACGCGCTCATCCCCACCTGGTTCGAGAACGGCGTCAACACCATGTTCCCCATCGAGGTGGGCACCTGGGACGCCAGCATCGCTCCCTGGCGCGCGCAATACGGCAAAGAGCTGCGCGGCGTGGGCGGCATGGACAAGCGCGTGCTCGCCTACGACTTCGCCGCCATCGACGCGGAGATCGAGCGGCTCAACCCCCTGGTCGATCTCGGCGGCTTCATCCCCTGCCCGGACCACCGCCTGCCGCTGAATGCGACGTGGGACAACGTGCGATATTACTGCGATCGAATGCACGCGGTATTCGGGTAACTATCGGAGTGCGGCGGCCAGACGCCGCTTTCACTTAGCGCAAGTTGGGCACTTAAGGATAACGCTATTTCATACTCTTACTTTACTCATACTCTTACTCAATTTGGATTGAGTAAGAGTATGAGTAAGAGTATGAGTATGAGAGGCAACTGATTTCAGATAAGAGGTATCCATGAATCTCCGTGAAGAAGGCCTTCGCCGCGGGCGATCAGCCGGCGAAGGGGCAAAAAAGGGCGACCTCCGGCAGAAGGTGCTGCACGAGCTCGCGGACATGCGCGTGCTGTATCCGACCGTCGATTTCGACCTGGCGCAGGCGCTGGTCGATTATGATAAGGAACGGCTGGCGTGCGAGCCGGACTACGAGATATTCCCCGAGCTGCGCGGGCATCTCGAGCTGCTGCGGGCGGAGCGCGAGGGATTCAAGGAGGCGGCCGGGCTGGGCGACCTGGAGGCGGCCTATACCTTCTCCATGTGGTTCTTCCACACGCGGCGCATCAACGGCAACCACCTGGCCCGTTACGACCTGATCACCGCCCCCGACCCGGGCTGCACCAATGTCTTCATCCCCGGCGGGTTGGAGGGCGTGACCATCAGCGACAACCGCGACATCGCGCTGCCGGACGACATGACGCACCTGGCGAATCTCACGCCGGACAAGGTGTTCACGCGCAATTCCCCCGCGGTGGGTTGGGTGCAAGGCGGCGTGTCGGCGGCGGTGCTGCTGGACGATGAGCCGGCGTGCTCCTTCCCCGGCGATCCCTTCACCTACCAGCACCTCATCCCGCCGGAGTGCTTCGACGACATCGACGTGATGATCGAATTCATGACGCGCTACAACGAGTTTTACGGTCCGGGGAACAAACTCCTGGTCGACAGGCACCTGAACGCGGTGGCGATGGACAAGTCCAACTGCAAGGTCGCCTTCCGCAAACCGACGGTCAACGGCGCGGTGGCCATCACCGCCTGCGCGTACCTGGACCCCGAGTTGAGCGCACACCAGCTCGCCCGCGCGGCGAAGGCGGCGGAGATGAAGGGCGAGAGCCTGGAGGAGAGCCTGGATTACAACTACCACCTGGGTTCCCGCAAGCGCTATCAACGCCTGATGGAGCTGACCGACCAGGCGGCGAAGGATCGGCCCACCCTCTGGGACGCGCTGGAGGTGGTCGCCGACCACGCCGTGCCCTACCCGGATCGCGTCTGCCTGGCCGGCGAGTCGCGCAATTCCATCGTGCCCAATCCGAAGGAAAACTGGTCCGTCACCCAGCACGCCGCCGTCCTGACCAGCCCATACCGGCGCTGTCTCTACCGCTCGATCCAGAGCCGTCAAAACCCGCGGCCCGTGTATGAATATACGCCGAAGCTCATGCTCGGTCCCGGCGTGCAGATGCAGCCGGAGTGGCAGGCGGAGATTGACGCCGGGAAATGCATTCTCGGACCGGCGTTCAGACCCTGAAAGGGTCGCGGATTTTAGCCCAGGGTCGCAACCCTGGGGAAGGTGCGGGTACCGGTCCCCAGGATTGCGATCCTGGGCTAAAATCCGCGGCCCTTTCAGGGCCTGGGTGGGAGATTACCATGCCATACCCGTCCTTTACCAGAGCGCACGAGCTGCTGAATCTGCTCGAGCTGTATAGCCGGCTCAAGCACGAGCTAGGCGCCGAAGGCGTCGCGGAGCAGGTGGACGCCGCCGAAGCTGCGTTGACGAAGGCGCTGGCCGCGGTGCGGGCGCTGCCGGATGATCCCACACTCGCCGCGAAAGAGCCGAATGACCTGGAAACGATTCGTGCTTTGCGCCCCGCCGGTCCACGCGCCATCTGGTCCACATTCAACGAAACGGAATATCGGCGGCGGCTGGAAGGGGCGCTGCTGGGCCGCTTTGCCGGCTGCACGCTGGGCGCGCCGGTGGAAGGCTGGTCCGTCGAACGCATGGAGGCGTGGGCGCGCGAGATCGGCGACGCTTTCCCGCCGGTCGATTACTGGAGCGAGATCCCCGAGCGGCACGCTCTCCGCTACGGCGCCAGCCGCTGTGATGCCTACACGCGCGGCAAGCTCGACGGCGTGCCGGTGGACGACGACATCACCTATACCATGCTCGGCCTGCTCATCGCCGAAGACTACGGGTTGAACTTCTCAACCGCTGACGTGAGCCGGGCCTGGTTGCACTACCTGCCCATCGCCTGCACGGCGGAGCACGTGGCGCTGGAGAACTTGAAGAAGGGCATCCCGGCGGAACAGGCCGGCGAGACGGACAACCCCTATGTCGCGTGGATCGGCGCCGACATCCGCTCCGACCCGTGGGGGTATCTCGCGCCCGGCCTGCCGGAAAAGGCGGCGAAGATGGCCTACCGGGACGCCTATCTCAGCCACCGCCGCGCCGGCATCTACGGCGAGATGTATTTTTCCGCCGTCATCGCCGCCGCCTTCACCTTGGATGATCCAGCGAAAGCACTGGAGATCGGTCTGGCGGAAATCCCGGCGGACTGCGCGCTGGCGGAAACGGTGCGCTGGGCGCTGGAGATGGCGCCCTCCGTCACCGATTACCGCAAGGCCCGTGCGCTGGTGGACGAGCGCTTTGCCGGCATGAGCAGCGTGCACACCCTCAACAACGCCTGCCTGACCATCTGGGGCCTGATCCTCGGCGGCGCCGACTTCACCCGCGTAATCGGCGAGACGGCGGCCATGGGCCTGGACAACGACTGCACCGCCGCCACCGCCGGCAGCATTATCGGCGCCATCGTCGGCAAAGACGGCATCCCGCCCCACTGGACCGCCCGCTTCCACAACACCGTGCACACCTACATCACCGGCCACCCGCACCTGGCCATCGACGATGTGATCGACCGCTTCACTGAACAGGCCGCGCGGGCATTCACCATGCCGATCCGGTAAACTTATTCATACTCATACTCAAACTCATACTCAATTCATGCTATATGACAAATTAATTTCGCTTTACCTTATGATGAGAGTTCCCCGGTCCGGTGGTTGAGTAGGCAGGAATGCCTCCCCGCTTCTTTCCATCCCCCGCGCCGTATCGAAACCACCGCATGGACAGGAGAACCTTGCGGGAACGGGCGCTATTGGTGAGGTGGTTTCGATACGGCATGAAAGCATTGGAAAGAGGCGACAGGCTCTCTTGCCTACTCAACCACCGTACCGAGCGCTATGGTCGTAATTTAAAAGCGAATTTCGCAAATCTTTCAACCGACGGTAACAATTCCGTAATATGCAGGCGGTTAATATCGTATCCTGGTCATCCTGCATCATCCTATCCATCCTGAGAATTATTATATCAGCGCCCCGGCAATTGCTGTAACGCAACGCCTCCGCCCCGTGCTTCCATTCTCTCGCCCCGGTCGGGTATGATAGGGACCGATGGATGATCCGAACGACTTTACCGCAAATGACGATCTGCTTGCGGTTGCGCCCGGGGTGATGATCCCCCGGTCGGAGCTGCGCTTCCGCACGTCGCGCAGCGGCGGGCCGGGCGGGCAGCACGTGAACAAGGTGGAAACCCGCGTGGAGCTGCTCTTCGACCTGGCCGGCACGCCGTCGCTGACCGAGGAGCAGCAGGCACGGGCGATGGCGGCGCTGCGCACGCGGCTGGATAACGACGGCACGCTGCACATCGTCGCCGACACCTACCGCAGCCAGTACCGCAACCGCGAGGAGGCCGTCGCCCGCTTCGTCACCCTGTTGAGTCACGCCCTGCGCCCGCGCAAAGTCCGCCGTCCCACCGCCGTCCCCCGCGCCGTGCGCGAAGCCCGACTGCAGCAGAAAAAACACCGCGCCGAAACCAAGCGCCTCCGCGCAAAACCCCGCGGACAAGATGATTGACTTATACTCCGCCTTTGCGTCTTTGCGCCTTTGCGTGAAACTCCCCCTTCCCAACCAACTCAAAACTCAAAACTCAAAACTCAAAACTTCCCTCACCCCCTTGTCTCCCCCCGCCCACATTTGCGCCCCCGGCATGGGCACAATAGCGGTGAGGACACGGCAATGGTCACAAATGACGATGTCGGACGCATCTTAACGGAAATGGCCGAAGTGCTGGAGCTGCGCGGCGAGGACCCCTTCCGCATTCGCGCGTATCAGAACGCCGCCCGCACCGTGCTGGGCCTGAGCGAACCCCTGCGGGAGATTCGCGCCCGCGGCGAATTGCAGGAGTTGCCGGGCATCGGCGAGCGAATGGCGGCGAAGATCGAGGAAATCCTGGATACCGGGCGCCTGCGCCAGCACGACGAGCTGATGCGCGAGTTCCCGCCGGGCGTGATGGAGATGATGCGGGTGCCGGGCATCGGCCCGCGCACCGCGGAAACGCTGTACGAGCAGTTGGGCATTACGAATATCGATGAATTGGAGCGCACGGCACAGGAAGGCCGGATTCGCCAATTGCGCGGCTTCGGCGTGAAGTCGGAGGAGAATATCCTGCTGAATATCGAGCGCGCGCGCCGCACCACCGCCCGCGTTCCGCTCGCCCGAGCGTTTCCGCTGGCGCAGCAGATCATCAAGGAGCTCAAGCGGACGGCGCCGGTGACGGAGATCGCGGCGGCGGGCAGCCTGCGCCGCATGAAGGAGGATATCGGCGATATCGACATCCTGGCCACCTCCAACAATCCGGGCGCGGTGATGGCGGCATTCACGCACCTGCCGGAGGTGCAGCGCGTCATCGCCGCCGGGCCGACCAAAACCACCATCCTCACCGACATCGGCCTGCAGGTGGACGTGCGCGTGGTGGAGCCGGAGAGCTTCGGTGCCGCGCTGCAATATTTCACCGGCTCGAAAGCGCATAACGTCAAGCTGCGCACCCTCGCCATCAGGCTCGGGTACAAGCTGAGTGAATACGGCATCTTCCGTGCCGACACCGGCGAGCGCATCGGCGGGCACGACGAGGAGGACATGTACCGCCCGCTGGGCATCGTCATGTATCCGCCCGAATTGCGCGAGGACCGCGGGGAGATCGAGCTGGGCCGGCAGGGCGTCGTTCCCGACTTCGTCGAGGTGGGAGATATCCGCGGCGACCTGCACGTGCACACGGATTGGAGCGACGGTCGCGCGCCGATCCGCGAGATGGTGCTGTCCGCCCGCGCCCGCGGGTATGAATACGTGGCCATCAGCGACCATTCCCTGGGCCGCGGCATCGCCAACGGGCTGACCGTCGAGCGCCTGCGCGGGCAGATCCGCGAGATCCGCGCGCTGAATGACGCCATCGACAGCATCACTATCCTCGCCGCCGCCGAGGTGGACATCCGCCGTGACGGCACACTGGATTACCCCGACGACGTGCTGGCGGAGCTGGACCTGTGCATCGGCTCCGTGCACTCCGCCTTCGGCTTGTCGGCGTCCGATCAGACCGAGCGTCTACTCCGCGCCATGCGGAACCCGTACCTGGACATCATCGGGCACCCGACGGGCCGGCTCATCGGCGCGCGCGACCCCATCGGCCTGGACATGCGGCGGCTGATGACCGCGGCGGCGGAGCGCGGGGTGGCGATGGAGGTGAACTCCTGGCCGGAGCGCCTTGACTTGAACGACGAGCACGTCCTCCTGGCGCGCGAGCTCGGCGTGCCGCTGGTGATCGACACCGACGCCCACGCGCCGGAGCACTACGAGCTGATTTTCTACGGCGTCGCCACCGCCCGCCGCGGCTGGGCCGTGCCCGCCGACATCCTGAATACCCTCCCGCTGAAGCGTTTCCTCACCCGCCTGCGGCGCAACGCGATGCGCAAGGCGGCGTGACAGGGAACGAATTTCAGTGATTCTCGGCCTGTCCGTAACTCGGACGGTTTAGCGGTGTCCAAATACTCGGATCGGCGGTACAATAAGGAATCCACCTCTAAGGACGTGTAATGCCGCGAGTCCTGCTGCTGTTGGGGATAGTGCTGCTGGCGTGTTCCCTCCTTCGCGCTGAGCCGGAGACGGCGGCGCCTGCCGGGAACGCGGCGGATCGCATTGCCGCGGCACTGGCGACCCTCAAGCCTGACGACCCCGCCACCTGGACCGCCGTCGAGGATGGTCTGGTGGGGGAAGGCCGGGACGCGCTCCCCGCGCTGCAGGACGCGCTGACCCTCCAATCTGCCGCCCTCGCGAAGGCGCAGCCCGCCGAGATGGAAAGACCGCGCCTGTGCGGGATGGCGCTGGGGGCGGCGATCGCCCGGCTGAGCTGGGGATGGAATCCGCGGGAGAAAATCGAGGCATGGATTTCCCGGCTGGAGACTAAGGATGGCGAGCCGTATCAACTTCCTACACGTCCGGTTTTCCTCAACGACCCCGCCTTCGGCAAGGTGTTCCCCATGTATATCTTCTACGCCGCTCGCTGCCCGGACGACAAAGCACCCCTCCCGCTGCGCGGCCACAACCTGTTTATCATGCGCAACGACGGCGCGTTGAAGCACCTGGCCAACGCGCAGGACCTGGAAGCCTTTTTCCTCGCCCAGGTCCGCGCCGTGGGGGAGGATGAGGAGGGGGTAGCAATCGGCGTGACGGCCGCCTGGCTCCGCCTGACACAGGAGTTCTTTCAGGACGGCACGCTGTGCTTCCTCATCCCCGCCGAGAGTCTCAAAGCCTCCTACCGCACCTCGACGGTGACCAGCATCAACGGCTGGCGCGCCTCCGGCCAGGCCGTGCTCGCCCCCGGCGGCAAACTCACCGGCGACATCACCGTCAACCTTACCTTCGACGCCGCCGGCCAGTTGAAAACCATCACCGAACTCCGCGCGCTCACCCCCGCGCCCTGAGGTTTCCCTGGGAGCGCCGGCATCCTGCCGGCATGATTATGAGCCCGTCCTCACGATCAATTCGCACGGACTGGCAGTCCGCGCTCCAGAATTGTAACGTTTTCGCCCCAACAGTCGTATAATAGATATGTATCCCACTACAGGAGGAACCCCACATGAACCGAGTGTTCACCGTCCTTGTGTTGTCCCTGCTGCTCCTCCCCGCGCTGGCGCAGGTGGCGGGGAAGATCAGCGAAGTGACCGTCTACCGCGGCCAGGCGCTGGTCACCCGCGACGTCGAGTTTCCCGTCGTCGCCGGCCCGCAGGAGATCGTCGTGTCTCCGCTGCCGGAGAAGGTAATCCCCGAGTCGCTCTATGCCGTCAGCGACCCGGACGTGACCGTGCGCGCGGTCCGCTACCGCGTGACGGCGACCGGCGTGGAGCCGCGCGAAGAGGTGCGCAAAATCGACGACCAGTTGCAGACGAAGCGGCGCGAGTTGAAGCGCATCACCTCGCAGTTGGGCGTGCTGGAGAGCAAAAGCGGCTACCTGGACAAGCTGGAGAACTTCGTGGCCGCTACCGCCACCACCGAGGTTGGCAAAGGCGCCCTCGATCCGAAGGCGCTGACCGAAACGTCGCAGTTTCTTTTCACCCAGCGCGCGGAGATCGCCGCCCAGCAGCTCGACCTGGAGAATGAGAAGGAGCAGGTCGAAAACGACATCAGCACGCTGACCCGCCAGCGCAACGAGCTGGTGCAAGGCTACAGCAAAACGCAGCGCGAGGCGGTGCTGCTCCTCGACGCCGCCCGAGCGCATCAGGCGCGCTGCAAGCTCTCCTACCTGGTGAGCGGGGCAAACTGGTCGCCCGCTTACAGCGCGCGCTTGAGCGATAAAAAGGATCGGCTGGCGCTGGAATACCACGCGGTGGTGAACCAGATGAGCGGCGAAGACTGGACGAACGTCAAGCTGACCCTCTCCACCACCCGCCCGAACATGATCGCCGTCACCCCCATCCTCACCCCGCTGTGGATCAGCCTGGTGTCCGGCGGGCCGCGACCCACGCTCACCGGGGAAGGATTCCGGGAGCAGTTCTCCAACATCAACCGGCAGCTCAAACAAAATGAGGGCCTTGCCGACGACAGGGCGCAGCCGAACCAGACAGCCGCGCCGGGCGCGGCCATTCCCGGCAACGCGCCCGCCGGCGCCGGCTGGCAGCAGAACGTGCTGGCCGGCCAGTTGCAGAACCTGGAGCTGGCAGCGCGGGATGAGGACATCCGACAGTCGCGCGCCACGCGGGTCGCGGAGGAGGGCCTGGCAGTGGCCTACAATCTGCCCGGCACCGTCAGCCTGCAGAGCCGCAGCGATCAGCAGATGTTCCGCATCGCCACCCTCGACCTGAAGGCGGACAGTTTTTACAACGCCGTGCCGCTGCTCTCCGACTTCGTCTACCTGACCGCCGACGCGGTGAACACCAGCGACTACCCACTGCTTCCCGGCCCGTATAACGCCTACGTGAACGGCAGCTTCGCCGGGCGCGGCTGGCTGCCGCTGGTGGCGCGCGGACAGGGACTGACCGTCGGCTTCGGCAGCGAAACGCAGCTCCGCGCCGTCCGCGAGCTGGCCGACAAGAAGACGGAAATCCGCGGCGGCAACCAGATCGTCACCTACAGCTACCGCCTGCGCCTGCAGAACTTCATGACGCAGCCGGCGAAGGTGCGGCTGTGGGATCGCACCCCGCAAGCGCCGGAAAGCTCGGTCGCCGTCACCCTGGCGAAACTGGAGCCGGCGTTGAGCACGGACGCCCAGTACGTCGCCGATGAAAAACCGCGCGGCCTGCTGCGCTGGGACCTGGAAGTCCCCGCCGGGGCCAGCGGCGTGAAGGCGCTGGAGGTGAAGTACCAGCTCCAGATGGAGTTCGACAAAAACTTCACCGTTGGCGAAATCCCCGCGCAGATGATGGACAAAATGAAAAAGGACTTCGACGCGCAAATGCAGATGCGATTCGGTCTGTAATCCAGGCTGGGGGGAGGGCGCGTGCCCTCCCCCAACAGTTGGGGACTGTACCGAGCCCGCGGAACCAGTTGCTGCCCGTCTTCCTCAATATCCGCCCGTATACCCAGCGGGACTGTCCCCCCCACGTGCGACAGGTCAGCCTATCCACGCGGGGGGACAGTCCCTATAGGCGTTAAGATAAGATGAATCACCGAGTTTTTTCATGCTCTTGCTCTTACTCTTGCTCTTGCTCTAAAAACGTTTTTAGAGCAAGAGCAAGAGTAAGAGCAAGAGCATGAAAAATGCTTAACTTAACGCCTATGGGGACAGTCCCGCTGATCCTGTTACTGGCGTGAAATATGGAAACGGGCTTCGGTTACGCGGGTTCGGTACAGTCCCTGAGCGGTTTGACGATTGACAATATTCCGCTCCCTCATTACTATCCCGGATAGAGCACATCGGGAAGGAACTCGCTCATGTATACCACGCGTCCACTCGTTACCGGCAGGGCGGGGGTCATTGCCGCCGGGCACCATCTGGCGACGGCGGCGGGGTTGAAGATGTTCGCCCGCGGCGGGAACGCGGTAGACGCGGGGGTGGCGGCGGGATTCGCGCTGGCGGTGTTGAAGCCGCACGAGAATGGGCTGGGCGGCGAGTGCCCGATCCTGATCTATGCTCCCTCCGAAGGGAAGGTCGTCGCCGTCAACGGGCAGGGCACGGCGCCGAAAGCGGCCACGCTGGGGTGGTTCCGCGAGCGGGGTATCGCGCTGATCCCCGGCGACGGCCTGCTGGCGGCCACCGTGCCGGCGATGTTCGGATCGTATTGCACGGCACTGGCGCAATACGGGCGGCTGACGTTGCGCGAGGTGCTGGCGCCGGCCATCGAGCTGGCCTGGCAGGGCTATCCGATGTATGCCGCTCTGCACAACGCGCTGGCCTGGAACCGGGAACGATTTCTCAACGAATGGCCGAGCACGGCGGCGGTCTACCTGCCGGACGGCCAGGCGCCCGCGGTGGGGGCGGTGCTGCGCAATCCGGCGCTGGCCCGCACGCTGCAGCGGCTGGCGGACGCGGAGGCGGCCGCGCGGGGGCAGAACCGCGAAGCGGCCATCCGCGCGGCCATCGACCTGTTCTACCGCGGCGAGATCGCCAAGCAGTTCCTCGACTTCACCCGGCATACCCCCGTGCGCGACGCCAGCGGCGAAGCGCACACCGCGCTGCTGGACCGCGATGACTTTGCGGGATTCGGGACGAAGGTGGAGGCGCCGGTCGCCGTCGATTACCGGAGCTGCCGCGTCTTCAAGTGCGGGCCGTGGACGCAGGGGCCGGTATTCCTACAGCAGCTCCGCCTGCTGGAGGGCTTCCCGCTAAGCGAATTGGGTCATAATACGCCGGCCTACATCCACGCCGTCGTCGAGTGCGCCAAACTCGCCTTCGCCGACCGCGAGCGGTATTACGGCGACCCGGAGTTCGTGCACGTCCCCTTCGACCGCCTCTTCTCCGACGCCCACGCCGAAACACAGCGCGCGCGCATCGACCCCCGCCGGGCGAACAACGGCCCGCTGTGGGACGCGCCGGAGGAGGAAGCGCCGGCCGCCTACACCGGCGACACCACCCACCTCGACGTCATCGACGGCGACGGCCTGATGATGTCCGCCACCCCCAGCGGCGGCTGGATCCCCTCCTCGCCGGTCATCCCGGCGCTGGGCTTCCCGCTGGGCACGCGCGCGCAGGTCTTTTCCCTGCGCGAGGACCATCCCAACGGCCTGCAGCCCGGCAAGCGCCCGCGCACCACCCTCACCCCGTCGCTGGCCTTCCGCGCCGGCAAGCCGTGGATCGTCTTCGGCACCCCCGGCGGCGACGCGCAGGACCAGTGGACACTGCAGTTTTTCCTCAACGCCGTCGAGTTCGGCATGGACCTGCAGGCGGCCATCGACGCGCCCTCGTTCCACACCGACCACTTCATCAACTCCTTCTACCCGAAGAATCCCGGCGACGGCACGGTTTTCATCGAGGAAGGCATCCCGCCGGAGACACTGCGCGACCTGCAGGCGCGCGGGCATCGGCTTTACCTGCTGCCCCCCCACAACAACGGCGAAGTCTGCGCGGTCGCCATCAACCCCGCCACTGGCCTTCGCGAAGGCGCCGCGTCGAGCAAGGGCTCCGGGCAGGCGTATGCGGCGGGATGGTAAGAGGAAGTGGCTAGTGACGAGTGGCTAGTGGCTAGTGATCTGGTTAGTGTCAGGTTGCCATGTCCCAGGAAAGCTTCTCGGGTATATGACCACTAGTCACTCGCCACTCGCCACTTCCCCTCAAAATCCCCCTTTCGCCTGCAGCAGCTCCGCTGCTTCCTTCGCGTTGTTCTTCTTCGCCAGCGCCAGCGGGGTTTGGCCGGCTTTGTTCTTATCGTTTATCGGCGCGCCGGCGGCGAGGAGGAGGGTGATGTTGTCCACCCGGTTGTACCAGGCGGCGGCGTGCAGCGGGGTATAGCCGTCCTTGTCGTGCGGGTTAAGGCTGGGTTTATACGCCAGCAGCAATTTCAACATCTCCGGCGACTCCTGTGTCGCCGCCCAGTGCAGCGGGGCGTAGAAGGATTTATCGCGCACGTTCACATCCGCCCCGCGGAGCAGCAATTGTTTGGCAGCCGCGAGTTTCCCGCCGTTGACGGCCAGCGACAGCGGGGCGACGCCGTCCTTGTCACCCAGGTTGAGGTTCACCCCGCGCGCCGCCAGCAGGTCGATCATCTCCAGTGTTTCCCCGTCTACCGTCCAGTGCAGCGGCGTCCGCCCCTCGCCATCCGGCGCGTCGATCTTCGCCCCGCGCTCCAGCAGGAAGCTCACCATCTTCGCCTGGTTTTGCGCCACCGCCAGGTGCAGCGGGGTGGCGCCCGGTTTGTTGGCGGCGTTGGCGTTGGCATCCTTGTCCAGCAGCAGTCCGGCAATCTGAACCAGCCCCTTCGCCGCCGCCAGGTGCAGCGGGGTATTCCCGTCGTCATCGCCCACGTTAAGGTTGGCGTATTTGGGCAGCATCTGCTGCACGACTTTGGGCCGGTTGTAGACCACCGCCAGGTGCAGCGGGGTTTTGCCGGTTTCGTCACGGGAGTTGGGCGCGGCTGCGGGCAGGAAAAGGTCCATCATCGCGCTTTGATCGTAGATGCGCGCCATCTCGAACGGGGTGCGGTTTTCCTTATCCCGCAGGTTCAGGTCCGCGCCTTTGGCGAGCAGCTTCCCGGCGACATCCCGCAGGCCGGCGGAGGCGGCGACGTGCAGCGGCGTCTCCCCCGCGTTGTCGGCGGCGTTGGCATCGGCGCCGCGCTCCAGCAGCAGCTCCGCCAGCTCCGCCCGGTTTGCCGCCGTCGCCCAGTGCAGCAGCGTGCGGCCCGTGTTGTCGCGGCGCTTCACGTCGGTCTCGCCGTCCTGCAGTATTTTAGTCAGCTCGTCCACCGTCATATTGTTCAGCCGTGGGAGGGCGATCCAGGTGAGCGGGATGTCGCGCATTTTCGCCTCAAGAGCGGGCCACTGCGGGTGCTGGCGCCCTTCGCTCAGCTCCTCCACGCGTTTGGCCACGTAATCGTTCAGCTCGCCGAAGGTGATGACGCCGTTTGCCCCAGCGTCGGCCTTCCCGCCCAGCCCCTCCAACAGCGCCAGGGCGAACGCCCCGTGCCCCCAATCCCACTGACTGACGCCCAACTCGTCCGGATTGACGGCGTAAAAGGCATGGAGCTGCGCGTCGAGCGCCTTCGCCGTCGGATGCTCGGCGGAACGGCCGACATCCGCCAGCACCAGCACCTGCGGGGTGGCGATGTTGTTGATAAGGCCGGTCAGCGTGCGCCAGTCCACCGCCGTCCGCCGCAGATCGGTCATGTTCAGGTCATAGGAGGCGAGGAACAGGTTCCCCGCGGTGTCGCGCACGCGGTGGGTGGCCAGGTAGATGATCACCATGTCCCGCGGGCCGGCGCTCGCCTTGATCTCGTTGATGGCGGCGGTGACGGCGGTGGCGGTGGCGTCCTTTTCCGTGAGCATCTTCACCGTGAAACCCTTCGCGCACGGCGGTTGCAGCTTGTGCTCGGTGAAGAGTTTCGCAAAGGCTTCCGCATCCTGCACGGCAAAGCGCAGGGAGGGAATCTCCGGCGCCTTGAAACGGTTGACGGCCACGCACAGCACGAAGAGGCGTTCGGCGGCCTCCCTGGCGCCCGGCAGGTAAAGCGTGACCTCCGCCGGCGCGCTTTGCATCCCCTCGGTGTCATACGAGACGACGCGCAGGCGGAACCGGGTCTCGTCCAGCGGCAGCCGGTATTCCAGCTTGACGGCCTGCCGCGGCTTCTCCGGCTTCTCGAAAGTCAACGCCTTCACCACCTCCGGCGGGCCGGGCTTGCCGTTCACAGTCAGCTCGATGCGCGTGATGGGGTGCAGGCCGGCTGTCTGGATCTGCAGATCGACCGTTTGCTCTGTGATCTCCGTGTCACCCCTGGGAGCGGCGAAGGCGATGTTGGGGGGCAGCAGCGTGCCGTCCAGCGCCGGCTCGCGCGACAGGTCCTCGCCCGCCAGCGCCCGCTCCGGCAGCTCCGGCTTGTTGAACCTGGCGGCAAAGCGGTCGCAGGCATACGTCGTCACGCCGAAGCGCCAGCCGATGCGGGCATCCGCGCCCTCCGAGCATCCGTAATATCCCTCGGAGGTGGCGCACAGCCAGCCACCCCCGGTCAGGCCGACGCAGCGGACGAATACCCGGCGCGTTTGCAGGTTCCAGACCGTGACGATGCCGTCCCGCTCCCGGGTGACTGAGCGCGCCAGGTCGGGACTCGGCGTCTGGCCGACCGACACCTGCCGTTCGAGCGCTCTGGCGGCGTCCCAGATCACCAGCGTGCGATCGAACGTCGCGGTGACAACCCCGGTCCCGTCCGGGGTGAAGGCCAGCGCGGTAAGGCCGGCGCCGACCGGAGGCAGCTTCTTTCGCTCATCCCAGGCGCCCGCGTTCCACAGGGTCACTTCGCACAGGCCGAAACGCGCTTCGCCGCCGGTATACGGCCCGACGGCAGCGGCCAGGGCCTGGCTGTCGGGACTGAAAGCGAGCGCGGCGACGGCGTCCTTTTGCTCGATCGCTTTCGGAGGATCGTTCCCGCCGGCAAAGTCCCACAACAGCATGCGCTTGTCCAGCCCGCCCGTCGCCAGCCACTTCCCGTCCGGGCTGAACGCCGCCGCGGTGAGGCCGCCGGCGTGATCGGTGATGACCTTCACCGCCTCCCCGGTTGCGGTATCCCACAGGATGACCGTCTTATCATCCGATCCCGAGGCCAGGCGCTTGCCGTCCGGGCTGAAGGCCAGCGCCGTGACGCGGTCCTTGTGCCGGGCCAGGGTCAGCGTTTCGCGCCCCGTCTCCAGGTCCCACACCTTGACGGCGTGGTCCTCCCCGCCGGAGGCCAGCCGCTTGCCATCGGCGCTGAAGGCGAGGGCGTTGACGTCCCCCGCGTGGCCGGACAGCGTGCTGACGCATTGGCCGGTCGTCAGGTCCCAGAGAAAAATGACGCCGGTTCCGCCGACGGCCAGCTTTTTGCTGTCCGGGCTGAAGACGGTCAGGCGCGCCGCGGCGCGCTGCTCCGGCAGCACCGCAAGCTCGGGCCGGCCCGCCACCGGCTGCGGCGCGGTTACCACGAACGGTTCCTCGTCCCCCTCCCCGCGGGCGTGGGACAGCGGGACGAGCAACACGGGAACAGCCAGTGCTACGGTCAATATTATGCGAAGATATACGGACAAGGGATGACGCATCCTACGGTCCTCCTCCGCCCTATTGTACGACAGGTTGCCGCCGGCAGCAATGCGGCGGAACGCCAATGGCCGGTATTCCCGTTCATGAGAAGCTTGCCTGACTTCAGGACACCCCGCCGGCCCCAACACCGGTCAGTGCCCGCCGTTTCAACAGCTACGGGAACAGGCCCCTCCCGGTCCCGGCGCCGCCCAAAACTATACATAAGATTTGGTTTTGAGCGTGAGTTGTAAAAAACACATCGATTTCTTACCGTAAGACGCTCTTACACATCAATCACATCATGCACCACACGCGCAACAGTACCAGGACACAGGTGATGGGTGACAGGGCACAGGCGCCTGTAGCGTTTCGGGGTGCTATTTTGTTGTCGGATAGATTTGCAATCATTTGTTTGTTTAAGTATAGCAAGGGGAGGAGTGGATGTCAAGAGCTGGATTCAGGTTTTAAGGGGTCTGACCCCTTTTCCCCTCGCAGCGGGAGTAGAACCGGTTCTGCCAGAGATGGCTTTGCCACTCCTCCCGCGCGTTGAGCAGCAACGTCTAACACAGGTGCGCCGTCCCCACCGCCCGCGCGAGCGATGACTCCAGCGCCGGCGCCGCGATTGGATGGCGAGAACACGGGATACCGTCTGACCCTCTCGGGGCCGCCCCCGGTTGCCCGGACCGGCTAAAATGGAATCGGGAGAAAGCTGGCAGGCACTGGCACTG
>Ga0315284_10004019_pt1 | contig 20895 bp, 19 predicted proteins | sample YL17G09_16_MG_FD_203696 | JGI IMG/M metagenome (GOLD analysis project Ga0315284, IMG submission 203696) | Sediment microbial communities from Yellowstone Lake, YNP, Wyoming, USA - YL17G09_16 | ecosystem: Environmental > Aquatic > Freshwater > Lake > Sediment | place: USA: Wyoming | collected...
GTATACGTTCAGTGTGATGATCGTCGGAGGAGCCGACAGCAGCAGGGGCTTGTTTGTTACAAGAAGAAGAGGAGCCCGAAGGAGGCACGACGTTGTTGTATGCGAGTGCGCCCATTTTGTATATTGCTCCGGCGAGCATACCGGATACGTCGATGAAGGTCCAGGTGCTGGCGGCAGCGTGGGAGGTGATTTGGGGGAAGAAGGGAGAGATAAAGGGCCCGAAGAAAGCAGTTCCGGGGATACAAAGCGTTGCTGGTCAGCGAAAAGAGGTTGTGAAAGAGACGAAACCAGTGGTGGACGGCGCGCCTCGGACACTCCAAAGCAAGGCTGTTGAGGCCGTGATGAAAGCAATGAGCAGTTGGTGCCCGATCAATGAGGTGGTGGTGAAGAATGCCGCTCCAACTCTAACCCTGAACATTCCTGAGCCGGGCGAGGTTTGGCCCACTCTGAGAGAAAAATTTGAAGGCAACGCAGGGGATCGGAACATCAAGAAGATGATCACCGTGTCTGTGACGAGAGATGGTATATCCTTGAGCAACTTTGCGGTAACGATTGGAGCGAAAATGATGCTCCCCTCGGGTGGTCACGATCACGCGAACCAGCCGCCCCAAAATCTCCTCGGTGAATTCAAGGATACTCGAACGAAAGCGACCGGAAAGGGTACAATCACAACAGTGACTGATGAAGACGGACAGATAAGACTTGACTTCACTGCGCCTGAGTTCTCGGGCAACCTGGAGATTAAGGCAACATCCACTACAGACAAGGTCGAAGACAAAAAAGAACTTGTTGTGAAGGTGCCCAATCTTGTGGAATTTGGCGGAACAGGCGAATACGAGTTGAGTGGCGCGCTAGAGGGCAAACATATGAAAAACCACTTCTTCTGTAGCCAGAAGGCGATTGATGAGTTGGTCAAAGCGGCCGGTCAATTTCGGAAAGCGAAATGGAATAACGCTGGAAAAATGAGGCTGAATGATATGAGCCTAGAATGGGGTGGGTTGTTTGATAAGGATGCAAACTGGAAACCACCTCACAGTTCGCACAGGGTTGGAAGGAGCGTTGACATAGAGAACATTCTTCTGAAAGACACGACTGCTGCTTTCACAATAAAAGGGAAAGAAGTTACGAAAACTGTTAGGGTAGCAAATGAAGATTGGTTGGAGAAATACAAGAAACTCATGACTGAGCGTAATTGGGATTTTGTAGACGAAGGGCAGACCGTTCCCAATGAACAAGGAAGGGTTCTCTTCCCCCATTTTGAATGGAAAGGAAACTAACATGGTAAATAAGTCTAGCAAAATGATAGTACTGCTTGTCCTAACAAGCTTCATAGCCTTTTCGCAGATCCATCGTCCTAGGAATAAAGCTATAGTTGCCTTTAAACCAGTTATAACCCGAACCGTAGGTAACGAGTTCATCTACTTTTTTACTGTTTCGAGTTCACCGTCAAGTGAAGAAGTGCTTGACGGCTTTGACTTGTATGTTGTTGATAGTCGGATTACTAACAACGAAATTGACATTCAAGGGCCTACAAACAAAAAGTGGTACATAGATGGTTCGGACCTGGGCTTTATCAGTGGTGCTCCAGCCTCAAGGTTCCTTGAGATTCCACCTGAGAATGGCTTAGCACCTGGTGAGTCTATGACCTTCTCTTTCATGTCTCGAGGGCTTCCATCAATCAAACCTTTCTATGCGCAGAGCTTTGCCCCATCTTATAACGAGAAAGAGTTAGACAGTTTGTATGCTGCAGGGTACTCTCGTGCACAACTCTTCCCTGATTGGAAGGATAATTCGTACAAAGACCTTACAATTTCTCCCCAAATACCAGACTCTCCGTTCGTTGCTTCAGCCTTTCTCGACACCCTTCTCTCCTACACCCGCCAATCAGCTGACCTCGGCTGGCTGGGCAGAGAACGAGATGATGACTGCGATGACGATGAACGACCTGAAGATGGCATTGTCAAGAACATCGAACAACGGCTCCAGAAAGCCAAACGAGAGCTCGCAAAACGCGACACTGTCCAGGCACGAATAGAACTGGAGAAGCTTGTCCAGAAGGTCGAACGAATCTGGAAACGAAGCCAAGAAGAGGAGAAAAAGCATGGAAGAAACAGGAGGGAGAAGCGAGATCATGTCATAATGACCAGTGAAGCCTATGCGCTGCTGAAATACAACGCGGAATACCTGATCGACCGTTTGCCTGAGAAATCGAAGCACGGCAGAGGAGACGATGAGAAGGATAAGAAACCCAAGAAATAGGAGCAACAACGAACCGCATCGCCCCGATCGAACGACCGGAGCTTTTTGTTGGCTCTTACCGAGAAATGAGACTGGCCTGGAGAGTGTCCGGCTGAAATCCTTGACACCAACGCGAACTCAGCGTGCCGTCAGGACTTGCTTGTCCGCCATGCCTTCGCGTCTTTTGCGTCCCGTACTTCTTGCGGGGGTGGCGGACGTCCTGACGGATACCCACTCAACCTGAGATCAACATACGGGCCTAAGAGGTCGATCGGTATTCGGAAGTCAGGGTCACACCTTCTTTGTCACAACCACAGTCGTGAGTCACACAAAGGTGTTTGCCACAGGAGACCAATACAATGGCATTCTCGTGGGTTCTCTGAAGTATCTTCTCGACGAACACTCCGCGGCGCTGATAGCGTACGTTTTGATGCCGAGTCACGTTCATCTCATCATCGCGCTGCCGGAAGGAGAAAGCATTTCCGATCTGATGCGGGACTTCAAGAAGTATACATCAACCAAGATCCGCCAGCAGCTTGAGCGTGATGGACATGCTGGTTTGCTCAGCATTCTGCGACGAAGTGCGCACAGGAAAAGGAATCAGGTATTCAAATTGTGGAAGGACAGGTTTGATGACCTGGTGATCGAGAGTGAGGAGACGCTGAGAGTCAAGATTGAGTATATCCACAACAATCCTGTACGAGCAGGATTGGCTTCAAATCCTGAGGACTGGAAATATTCCAGCGCCAGGAACTACCTCAGAGACGACCACAGTATTCTCCCAGTGGCGACAGATTGGCTTTTTGGGAGTCGGGGGAAAAAGCGACAGAAGGCCAGCTACAAAGGGGAATAAGAAGTGTCAGGAGGTAACTCCTGACACCACGGCAAAGAGTATGCTATTAGTTTCGATTGTTTTGTTATCAGCTTCTTACTCGATTGGGTCTTTAGCACAGTCGGATTCCCTGCTTCTGTATCCGGTTAAGAATCTGATCCTTCCCACTGTACGTGCCGGAGTTCTAAAAGAAACCGGTGGATATGCTTTTAACTACATTATTGGGAATGGTCACGGTGCTCTTCAATCGATACACGAGATTATCGTAGAGTTGAAAGCGCCAGTGAAGCCATCTCCTACCCCTCAAGATTGGACCCTGTGGAACATGGATTATGATACAATTCAAGTTGCGATCTGGTTTTCAGCAGACTCTGCTGCAGATATTGATGCCGGTGAGGTAATCGGAGGTTACAGCTTAGAAAGTGGCGGGCTGCCAAGAATAAGCAGGTGCTGGCTTAGCGCCTTGGAAATGGTTGAAGGGAAAGAGGGACAATATGACCCAACAACTGCTAGCATATTCACAACCTCTCTTCAAAGGACCACCGTCGGCCCAGCCAATCCGCCTTCTCCTTTGGTTCCCCTGATTTTCCTCGACACCCTCCTTTCCTACACCCGCCAATCTGCTGACCTTGGCTGGGGAGACTGCGGGATGACGATTGCGACGACGATGAACGACCCGATAACGGCATCGTCAAGAATATCGAACAGCGACTCCAGAAAGCCAAACGAGAGCTCGCAAAACGCGACTCCGTCCAGGCACGCAAAGAACTGGAAAAGCTTGCCCAGAAAGTTGAGCGGATCTGGAAGCGGAGCCAAGAAGAGGAGAAAAAGCATGGAAGAAACAGGTGGGAAAAACGAGATCAGGTCATCATGACCAGTGAAGCCTATGCGCTGCTGAAATATAACACGGAATATCTGTTTGACCGCCTACCCAGGGAAAAGAAGAAAAAGCATTAGACTTGCCAAAGACTTGGAGGAGATTATGACCAAAGCACTGGCTGTTCTTGCACTCATCGGAGTCGCCGCACTGCCATCAGTGAGCAACGCGCAGGACGTTCATCAACTGCCGTTTGCTTCCTCTGATAACACCATTGAACTCGGCGTGAACAACTCCTCAGGCATCGCTGCCTCCGGTATCACAATCCGCGTCTCGAACATCCCCTCCTGGCTCAAGTTCAGCGCAACGGAACAGCGCATCGCCGCAATCAAGGAAAACGAAGAGGTGCCCGTCCTTTTTTCATTCTCCGTGGATAAGACTGCTCCTGTTAGCAAAGAGCAGACGCTCAGGTTCGTCATTTCGGCTCCGACTGGCGAACGCTGGACGAAGGAGATCACGGTCTCTGTTGCTCCACCGGAGCGGTTTGAGCTGTTCCAGAACTATCCCAATCCGTTTAATCCCGCCACAGCGATCAGCTATCAGCTCTCAGCAAACAGCCGGGTGAGTCTGAAGGTGTTTGATTTGCTTGGCCGAGAGATCATCACTCTTGCTGAAGAGGAACAGCCGGCGGGGTATCATCAGGCTGTGTTTGATGCAAATGGGCTTTCCAGCGGGACATATGTGTACCAGCTTATGGTAACAGACGAGCAAGCGCATCGCCAGGTGTCGCGGAAAACTATGCTGCTGGTGAAATAGACATCCCGCTCGCCGCAGACGCCAGAAAAACGTCAGCCAGTTCGAGTCCCGACGTAGTCGGGAAGAACTGTACCGGGCCAGGCACACCCCTTTTTTTACCTTGACATTCGTCCAGCCAATCTGTATCATGATTTCAGAATGAAGACCTGCAACGAGCGATATTACTTTAGCTACTACTACTTTAGCCGGTGGCCTGGTCTGCCACTTCCGCTGGGGTAATTCGCTCAATGGTTGAGCCTCAAAAGGTGGAAATGCAGATCGGAGCGTTTCCACCTTTTTCATTTCTATCCAATATGAAAATCGTGGGAACCTCCGCTCACGATTTTTTTTGTCACTCGACAATTCGCCAAGATGCGCATCGACAACCCTACGGAGGTATCCTTGAGAGCACACACCAATCCTGATATTGCCACGCCAGACTGGGCGCGACCGCCTCTTCTCACTCGCGGGGTGGCTCCGTACGCGTTATCGGTTTTCATCAACTTGTTTACATCCCAACCAGAGGTGGAGAATGAATAACCTGAGACTTGCGGCGCTGAACGAGCACAAGAAGACCATCGTTGCGGTCGGACGGGCACGCTTTGGAGAGGGGCTCGTCATTATCGCCGGTCCGTGCAGCGTCGAAAGTGAAGAACAGACGATGGAAACTGCGCAGGCAGTCAAAGAAGCCGGTGCTGACATGCTTCGCGGCGGTGCCTTCAAGCCGCGCACATCTCCGTATGCATTCCAGGGGCTGGGCCTGCAGGGACTGAAGATACTTGCCAAGGCCCGGGAAGCCACAGGACTCGCGTTCGTCAGCGAAGTGCTGGACACGAGGGATGTGTCGTGGGTAGCCGAGTACGCAGACATGCTGCAAATCGGCGCGCGCAACATGCAAAACTTCTCCTTGCTCAAGGAGGTAGGCAAACTGCAGAAACCTGTTCTGCTGAAACGCGGCATGCACTCCACTCTCGAAGAATGGCTGAACTGCGCTGAGTACATCATGAATGAAGGGAACGGCAATGTCGTTCTCTGTGAGCGTGGAATACGATCGTTCGAGACGTACACTCGCAACACACTCGACCTGAGCGCCGTCCCGGCGGCCAAGGAGCTGAGCCACCTTCCTGTCATCACCGACCCCACCCACGGCACCGGCAAGGTGAGCTTGATTGAACCGATGAGTCTTGCGTCAATTGCCGCAGGATCCGATGGATTGATGGTCGAGGTGCATCGAAATCCATCAGAAGCTCTCAGCGACAAGGATCAGGCGCTAACACCACAGCAATTCGCCAGACTTGTTCAAAAAGCGCGGGCACTCGAGCGTTTCATGGCGGAGATCCCATGAGAACGGCTGGTGTGCATTCGCAGGATGACTCCGCCCGCGTTGTTCTCGGTGCTGCCGTAATCTGCGTGAGCATTGGAAACCGCCCGGTAGACGCTGCCGCCAGTGCCCTGCGAGACATCGACTTCGCGGAGGTCAGACTTGATCTGATACAGCCTGCCCTGAATGAGCTTGAACGATTGTTTACACCTGGGAAGCGAATCATCGCGACGTGCCGGGCTGGATCCCTGAGGGACGCAGAGCGTCTTGCCCTGTTGCTTCGTGCGATCGAGCTGGGTGCAGCATTCGTGGATGTCGAGAAGGAGTCGACTGTCGCCTTCAAAGCCAAAGTCATGCAGGTTGCGCTGTCGAGGGGATGCAGAGTCATCATCTCGTTTCACGATCTCCGCAACACGCCGCCGCCGGAGGTCTTGCGGAGCACGATCCAGCAGTCTTTCAGTGAAGGTGCGGATTATGTCAAGATCGCCTGCACGGTCAACGCACCGCAGGACAATGCAACCCTTCTCGGATTGCTTTCCAATCCTGAATGGCAGCAAAGGTTGATTGTTGTGGGAATGGGTACACTCGGCCGCTTCTCTCGCATCATGGGCCCGCTCCTCGGGAGCCCATTCACCTTTACTTCCTCCGGAGAAGGGACTGAGACGGCCCTGGGTCAACCGACACGAAAGGAATTGCTTGAGATCTGGAAGTGCATGGGAGTCGTCACATGACTATCTGTGCAGTTGCGGGAATCCCAAAGCTGCGCAGCAAGAGTTCCGCCATCTCCATCGAGAGAATGAGCAATGAGATACGTCAGGCCAAGTGAAGTCCACGGCACCATCGCTGCCCCACCCTCAAAAAGTGACGGGCAGCGTGCTGTCGCTGCGGCCCTGCTCGCCGCGGGAACAACCGTCATCGATCGAGTTGGGCGGTGCGATGACCTCCGCGCAGCCGTCGAGGTGGCGGGGGGTCTTGGCGCCACCATCGACCAGAGAGCAGACAGGTTGGAGATTCGTGGCGGATTAAACCCACGAACGCGTGAACTGAACTGCGGCGAATCGGGTCTGTGCCTTCGCGTGTTTGCCCCCATCGCGGCTCTGTGCGGGGGCGAGATGACATTGCATGGCCGAGGCTCGTTGATGACTCGTCCGGCCAGCATGGTGGAATCTGCCCTCAGGCAGCTCGGTGTCACGTGCGAGAGTCGGAACGGATTCCCGCCGATCAGGCTGAAAGGACCTCTGAAGAGCGGCCACGTGAAGGTCGACGGAGGGAGTACCTCCCAGCACATCAGCGGCCTCCTCTTCGCCCTGCCGGCGGTGCAAGGCGATTCTCACGTTGAGGTTGCTAATCCGCAAAGCAAGCCATACCTGCAGATGACCCTCTCGACGCTCGAACGATTTGGAGTGCGGATCGAGCACGACGAAGCACTGACGGACTTCTTCATCCGGGGAGGACAATCCTACATTCCGGTGCGCTATCGGCTCGAGGGAGACTGGTCGGGCGCGGCATTCATGCTTGTTGCGGGGGCGATCGCGGGCCGCGTGACAGTGGAGAATTTGAATCCGGATTCTTTGCAGGCCGACAGAGCTGTTCTCGATGCATTGAGACAGTGCGGCGCCGACATCCTGTGCGACGCCGCGGCCGTCACCGTGCGGAAGAACGAACTGCTTGCTTTTGAATTCGATGCGCACGACTCACCGGACCTTGTTCCGGCGCTCGCGGTGCTCGCCTGCTACTGCCAGGGAACGAGCCTGATCAGCGGAACTGACCGGCTGAAAATCAAAGAAAGCAACCGCACGCGTGCACTGATCTCAGAGTTGACAAAGATGGGGGCACGCGTCAGCGAGCACGAGGATTGCCTGCGCATCACCGGAGCAGTGCTGAAGGGCGCGCGTGTGCAAACTCAGAACGACCACCGCATTGCCATGGCCGCGGCCGTCGCCGCTCTCGGAGCGGAGCAGGAGGTCGTTCTCGATGACCCGGAATGCGTGTCGAAATCCTACCCTAATTTCTTTCAAGACCTCGAAACGATCGGAGTGAAGAAATGAATACGATTGGAAGAGTGTTTCGCGTTTCAATCTACGGCGAGTCGCATGGTCCATCGCTGGGTGTCCTCGTGGATGGAGTTCCCGCCGGTCTCCCGTTATCCGCGGAGGATTTCGCTGAAGATCTTGCCCGACGCCGAAGCGGACAGCCGGGAACAACCGCCAGACGCGAACAAGATACTCCGATGTTCAAGAGCGGCATCTTCAACGGGAGGTCAACCGGTGCTCCGTTGATGGTGCAGTTCGACAACCGTGACGTCGACTCTTCGCCGTATGAATCGACCAAGACTCTCCCTCGACCCGGCCACGCCGATTGGACCGCCTGGCAGAAATTTCGCGGTTTCAATGACTACCGCGGCGGCGGACATTTCTCGGGGCGTCTCACCGCAGGCCTTGTCGCCGCAGGCATCATCGCCAAGAAAATCATCGCGCCGGCAACCGTGAACGCTAGCGTTCTCGAGGTAGGCGGCAGCCGCGACTACGAGCCGCTGATCCGGGAAGCCCTGGCTGCCGGCGACTCCTTGGGCGGGGTGGTGGAATGTCGCGTCCGCCAACTTCCGGCCGGACTGGGTGAGCCGTTCTTTGACCCACTCGAGTCGCTGATCAGTCACATCGTTTTCGCCATCCCGGCAATAAAAGGAATCGAGTTCGGTGCCGGATTTGCCGCTGCACGTATGCGCGGCAGCGAAATGAATGACAACATCATCGACCAGTCTGGAACAACGGCGACGAACAACGCCGGAGGAATCAACGGCGGCATCTCGAACGGGAACGAGATCGTTTTCCGCATTGCCGTGAAGCCGGCGTCAAGCATTGCACTCAGGCAACAGACCATCGACCTGCGGACGGGGCAACCGGCAGAAATCCAGGTGCGCGGGCGGCACGATGCGGCGATTGCACTGCGCGTCCCTGTCGTTTTGGAAGCAGCGACCGCGATCGCACTTGCTGATGCTCTTCTAATCTTGAAAACCGTGAATCCCTAGGAGAAGAACGCATGGACCTGCACGAAATACGAACAACGATCGATCACATCGATCAGAAGTTGCTGAGACTGTTGGATCAACGGATGGAATTCGCCCTGCGCGCCAGGAAACGGAAGGATCATGTCAGCGACCCTGCACGCGAGCAGCAGGTGCTGAAGAACGTCAGCAAGCCTGCCTCGGCACTTCTTGACAGCGGATTTCTCGCCAACGTTTTCCGTTCGATCATGGCGGAAAGCAAGAGACTCCAGGAGCAGAACCTTCAGCTGGTCGGATTCCAGGGCGAGCATGGTGCGTGGGGGGAGCTCGCCGTGCGCAGACTCGGGTCGGAAATGGTGCCGATTCCCTGTCTGGAATTCGGCGACGTCTTCTCGGGCGTTGCCGGCCACGACCTCGACTGCGGCATCGTGCCGGTGGAGAACTCTCTCGAAGGAGCAGTCACGGAAGTCAACGACATGCTGGTCGAGACTGATTTGAAGATTGTCGCCGAGGTCGTCATACCCATCCATCAGAACTTGCTGGCTCTGCCGGGTTGCGATTACCGCGAGATCAAAGTCGTCTATTCGCACCCACAGGCACTGGGGCAGTGCCGGGCGTTTCTCTTGCGGAACAAGCTCGAGCCGCGCCCCTTTTATGACACGGCAGGCGCTGCGCGCTGGCTGGCACACGAACGGCAGAATTCGGCCGGCGTCATCGCCAGCAGTCTCGCCGCCGAGCTCTACGGGCTCGAGATTATCAAGGAACGCATCGAAGACAACACCGAGAATTTCACGCGGTTCCTCCTGCTCTCCCGCGAGCCACGACCGGAGCCGGGCAACAAATGCACCGTTGTATTCTCGACTCAGCACCGGGCCGGCGCACTCTTCGAGGTCCTCCGCATCTTTGCCGAGAACACCATTAACCTTACGCGCATTGAGTCGCGTCCGATTCGAAAAAATCCTGGCGCATACGCCTTCCTGCTTGATTTCCTCGGCAACGAACATGACCCGGCGGTTCGAAAGACTTTGGAACGAATGAAAGAAGCGACAGCGTCGTTCAAGATCCTCGGTTTCTACCAGGAGGCGCAGCCATGAGAATCTGCCTTTTCGGTGTCGGCAAGATGGGATCGTGGTTAGCCATGCAGCTCAAGGACGGGCATCAGCTGGCGGTCATGGACATCGATCCAGGCAAATGCCAGGCGATCTCGGGCTGCGAGGTCATGACGGACCAAAACCAGATCGATGCGTTCAACCCTCAAGCACTGATCAATTGCGTCAGTTTGCAGCACACGATTCCGGTCTATCGGAGCGTGGTTCCGCATCTCGGCCGGGAGTGTCTGCTTTGCGATGTCGCCTCGATCAAAGGGGACCTGCCGGAATTCTATCGTCAGTCTGGATTCCGCTTCGTTTCGTTGCACCCCATGTTTGGCCCAACGTTCGCGAACATCAGAGACCTGCAAAACGAGAACACCGTGATCATCAGCGAATCGGATCCCGAAGGGAAAGAACTGTTCCGGGAGTTGTTCAAAAAACTTGGAGTCAACATTTTCGAATACTCATTTGACGAACATGATCGCATGATGGCCTATTCGCTCACGCTCCCCTTCGTCTCGTCAATGGTGTTCTCTTCGTGTGTGAGCACGAGTGCGGTCCCCGGCACGACGTTCAGGAAACATCTTGACGTGGCGCGAGGGCTTCTGGCCGAGGACGATTTCCTTCTCGCCGAAATCATTTTCAATACACATTCCCTTGCCCAACTGGAGAAGATCACGGGCCGGCTCAATTTCCTCTGGCATATCATCAGAAACCGGGATACCGACGAGGCGCGGCGGTTTTTCGACGTCTTGCGGAAGAACATCAAGTAGCAGCCGATCCCCTCATCAGCATTATGGCAACAGATGTGCGGACCGGGGAACCCCGTGCGAACCCGTAGTAGCCGATCCCCTGATCGGCATCGTGGCAACAAAAGTGCGGAACGGGGACCCCCGTGCAAACCCGTAGAAGCCGATCCCCTGATCGGCATCGTGGCAACAAATGTGCGGAACGGGGACCCCCATGCAAACCCGTAGAAGCCGATCCCCTGATTGGCATCGTGGCAACAAATGTGCGGGTCTGGGGACCCGCCACTACTCGTACAATTTTGCCGATCGGAGCTGTTTTTCATCAAATGCGAAGAAATCGCGATCGAAGACCCCGGTCTCCACGAAGGCTTCGAAATTGTGGTAGGGGAAATCTTTGGGAGGGATTCTGAGGTGCTTCCAAGAATTATTGAACAGGTACGAGAGGTGATTCTCGAAGTCGCTGTTTCGCGACGAGTTCCTTATACAATGGTCCATCGTTCCCGGTTGCCAGACTCGCTCTGAGAGCTTGAAGCGATTCGTCTTTCCCGACTCCAGGAAACCGCGCTCTTCTAACCGATTCTTGATTGCCCGTGATGTGTATTTCTTGAAATCTCTGAGAAAAACAGAGAGGGACCGGGCCTCATCGACCTCGACCATTGCATGAATGTGATCCGGCATGATAGTGTAAGCGATAAGTCGTTTGACCCTCGTTTGATAGAATATGAGCGATTCGATCAGCAACTCTGGCACTGTCTCGAGGTGTAGCAGGGGTCGTCGCTTGAACGTGCAGAATGTCAGAAAATAGATGGAGCTGTCTTGAGTGTAGCGAGGCGGTTTCTTACGATAATGATTCATATACCAGCTTAGATGTGCATTCCAGTGCGTGATCCCCTTACGGTAAGTAACGAAATGAGGTAACACGGATTGCGGCGGGTTACTCGATCAAACCGTAGAAGCCGATCCCCTGATCGCCGTTATGGCAACAAATGTGTGGGTCAGTGCGGGTCAGGGGACCCGATACTACGATGTGCGGGTCAACAATTATGCGGGTCTGGGACCCGCTACTACGCTTCCTTGGATCTTGCCGCTCTCGCCTGCTTTTCAATCCACGGATATGTGGACTTGATACCATCCTCAAGATAGACCTTCGCCTTCCAGCCAAGAGAGTAAATCCGATCGTTTGAGAAGTTGCGCGATTGCACTCCGACCGGGCCGGGCACGTGCTTGATGTTGATCCTCTTCCCGGCAGCCTTGGCCACCGTGCTCACGAGCTCGTCCACCGATACATACTGCGGACAACCGATGTTTACCGCACTGTGCAGGTCAGAGTGCATCAACTGGTAAATGCCATCGACCATGTCACTCACATAGGTATAAGAGCGAATCGCCGTGCCGTCGCCCCAGACCTCGATCGTGCCGCCGTATTCGGCCTCAGCCACCTTCCGACACATTGCTGCGGGAGCTTTTTCGCGTCCACCGATCCACGTGCCTTCCGGGCCGTAGCAGTTTTGGAAGCGAGCGATGCGAACCTGCATGCCGTAGCGGCGCTCATACGCCATGGCCACCCGTTCCGAGTAGATCTTCTCCCAGCCATATTCGTTATCCGGATGAGCCGGGACTGCTTCAGCCTCCGTCATCTCCGGCTCACCGGGCTTCATATCCCTATAGACACACACCGACGAAGAGAAGAAATACCGCGGCACGCCCATCCTGGCCACCAGATCCGTCATGTAGATGTTGATGAGCGCGCTGTTGTGCATGATTTCGGTTTCGGCGGAGTGGATGAAGCCCATGCCGCCCATATCTGCCGCGAGTTGGTACACCTCATCGCAGGCGCCACCGTCAAGCGTGAGCGCCTTGCGGCAGTTCTCCTCGATGCGAAGGTCGAGCAGCAAGAACTCGTCTGCTGCATTCGGCGACCATTCGTGCGGCTTGATGTCCACACCGCGCACCCAGTAGCCTTCGTTCCTGAGTTTCTTGACGAGATGGCCTCCAATGAAACCGCCGGCACCGCAGACAAGAGCTTTTTTCATGGAAGAAGTCCGAAGAGTGAATGATGAGTGAAAGGTGAAAAGTGGCACGAAGTAGCCACGAACTTTCCTGCCCGCCAGCTATTTGGCGGGAGTTCGTGAACCGCGATTCGTGAGTCGTGAACAGTGAACCGTAATCCGCGGAAAAGATAAGGAAATGATGGAAGGAAAGAAAGTACCAGGATGCAGCCTGGGAGGGGAAGAGTGTGAAGAAAATGGTGATTCGTAAGTCGTGAATCGTGAACAGCAAGGGCGGACACATAGCGTGGAATGTAAGACGTGAGAAGTATTGGAGTAGAAAGTAGGCACGAACTTTCCTGCCCGCCATGCTTTCACGCTTTGTGTGCCCCGCCGCCACGTTCTTTGTGTCCCGCTGTTCGACGTTTTCTGTGTCCCGCTGTCTCTGAAGCGGGATCAAGCGGGATTTTCGGCGGGGTTGGCGGGAGTTCGTGATGAGTGAAAAGTGAGGGGCGGGGGTAGATCTGGGATCGTAAACAGTAGAAAGTAGGGAGTATGCAGTAAGCAGACGGCGATAGGCAGCAGGCAGTAAGCAGAAAAAAAACCTCGTCAGTTCGAGTCCCGACGTAGTCGGGAAGAACTGTACCAGGCCAGGTACACCCCTCGACTTCTCCTTCGACTCGCTTCGCTCGCTCAGGATGCGCTCGGGGTGACGACAAAGTCAGTTCGAGTCCCGACGTAGTCGGGAAGAACTGTACTCGGCTTGGTGCACCCCTCGACGGAGTTTACCCCGGCGAATGCCGGGGCTCGATGTGACTAGGATTTATTTGGTGCAGGGAGAGGACGATCAGGCGACAGCGTGAAGCGGAGGCTTCAGAGCTCGGATGCTTAGTGCGCACCCTTGCCGACGAGAACAACTGGAATCGTAGCGAATTGGATTTCGAGATCGAACTAGTTGATGATCTCGAAAATGTTCCGCTTCTCCGTCACCCGCACCCGGACACGAATAGAGTCATCGCCCACCGCTAGCCGTCCGACGGCGCCAATCACACACTCTGAGTCAGTCGCACTTACAACAAAGTAGCGTGCGTTGGCATTCTCTGTCATCGGAAACAACATTCGAATGGTAACACCGTCGAAGCTCCCGTTCCCTCCCCCCTGCTGCGTTCGTTTCAAATAGTACGCCCGCGCTCGTCCTGCAAAGCCGCCCAGGTCAGTTATAATGGCATCCCTGGCTTGCTCGACGCCGCTCGTCTGGAACAGCGAAAGTCCTACGTAGATCGCGATACCGATGAGCAGCACTCCCAATAATGCCAGCAGAAGCTGTGTTTGACCCATCCTTCACCTGTTTGTTGTCGCGAAAGACGAAGTGAGCAACTATCCACGTTTAGAACGCGATCGTTCTCGCTAATCTTAAATGTTCTGATTTCCAGATTGAAAATCAATAAGTTCACACGGACACTTTGCCGAACCAAGATGCAAGCTTTTTGGCGAGCAGCATGTCGGCCAGAGCACTCAAACCTCTTCTGTAGCAGCTTTGAGAAAAAGCCCCGCGCCGATGATGATATTCCGCCTGCACGAGGAGGTACGGTTTGAGCGAAAGCGGAGAGTTCAGGAGAGTTGCGATTCGCTCGCAGTTTTCGACGTGCCGCGGCCAGCCGACCAATCGTCATTACGTGAATTCTTTCCATATCGGTTGATTGATCACGCAGCGCAGATGATTTCGACAAGCGAGGGGACTACCTCTTCTCGTTCCGATGCTCCTGCGTCGGAACGGACCACAGCACTCTCCGATGTTCAGCATCTCCTGTCCGTCCCCACAGGGGACCGTGGGAATGAAAGAGCGTCGCTTCCCGTGAGACTGACAATGCACGGTGAATGACCATAGGAATCCTTCATATACTTTGGTATACAAATATATACTTTTGTATATGAAAGGCGAATCGCGCAAGAAAACCCGTTACGTCGGGTCCGTACGCAGTCGGAAAAAACCGAACTACGCCCGGCACACCCCCCAACATCCCGCTGTCGCGCACAGCATCCACTGGTTGAATGCTACAGGCACTCGATAACCGTCTTGTGTTTCGCCTTCGCGAGATCATAGATCGTCTTTGATGATTTCGATCGATTGCATTTCTTGTGAGTCAGCTGGAGATTGCCATCGTCGTTGAAACCATCCTCCTTGTTGGGATCCTTGTGGTCAATCTCAATCTCCCCTCTGACCAATGGCATCAACTCTTTGCACAGCGGACAGACGCCATGCTGCCGATGGTAAAGAGTCTGATATTTTGACCACGGAAACCGCTTTCTTTTCTCTGTTCTACTTATTTCCAGTCGACGCTTGTTGAGTTGGCGCAAGGCCTGCTGGAAGTGATACAGACCATACTCAATTTGAAGCTGACTGAGTCGGTGGACGAGGGTTTCGATCTTCGTCATAGTTGGTTCCTATCTTTCAATAGACAAGCTCAATGGAGGATTGTTCAGGTTTCAGATGAATGCGCTGTGCGACTTGCTCCCAGATGTCGGGTGACTGCGTGATGATGAAGGTGTAATACCGTCGACCGAGCTTGAACGATTCCCTGAGCAACGAGAAGTAGTTTTGTTTGTTCTCCGGATCCAACGCGCCATCTGATTCATCTTGGAAGGTTGTCAAGAACTGGTTTCCCGATCGCTCGGACATATAGATCGCGATAGCCTCTGAGATCGCTCGTTCGATCCAGACGCGTTCTCCCCCGCTGAGGTCTTCGATCCTCTTCTCCCCATCCTCGCCGCAGACGATGATATTGAAGGTCTCCAATTGCTTCTTGCGATCTTTGGAGAGTTTTGTGGTCTCGAAGGAGATCTGGAACTTCGCACCGAAAGATGAGGCGAGGAGTTCGTTTGCGATGCCGCTGATTCCTGGTCCCGCGGCATCCAACTCAAGCGCCGGGATGCCGTCCTTTGAACAGGCGCGTTGGAGGAGCCGCCAGTGCTCGATTTGCTGGAGGAGATCTCCCAATTGTTGCTCAGTTTGTTTGCTCTCCGACTCGAGCTTCTCGATTCGATCGACGGTCGCCTGCGCGGCCGAGATCTGCCCGTGAAGGTTGAGCTCTCTTTTGCGGAGCGACTCAAGGGCGCTGTTGATCTCTTCCCTCATCCAGAGACATCTCCCGTCTTCAGTTTCTAATGGAGAAGAGGGTCCGAGTTCATTGAGTTTCTCTCGCTTGGCGTTCATCTCCTTCATCAACTCATCGACCACTGCTTGGTGCTTTGCTTTCTGGTCCTCCATCTGCTGGTTCAGATATGCAAGCGCGGCCTCTTTTTCCTTGAGCACGGATTGAGCGACCAGGAGCGCTTCATTAAGGCGCAGCCATTTCTGTGACTCCAAGTGGGTGATTCGTTCTCGAACCTCAGTGTGCCTTCGTACATCATAACCAATGGACCTTCTCATTGCGGTGAACGCCTCGCGGTCAAACGGGCTTGGCTTGCTTCGGTCAAGCTCCTCCTTCCTGCGGGCGATCTCTTCGAGCTTTGATCTCACTGCGTAGAACTCAGGGCTCTCGCGGTGTTCGACCTGCTTCAACATTCGTATTCGATCCTGCAAGAGTGGTACCCGTTTTCGGGCTTCGACCGCGCTTGTGAGCAATCTGCATTGATCGGGCATGCCCTCAACGGTGTGACAAGGGACTTCGTCAACGAGGCCTGCCGATGATCGAGCATCGTCGAGTTGCTTCTCTAGCTTTGCAAGCTCAGCATCAAGCATGATTTTCAAACGGCGCTCTTCAGCCAGGGCTTGATCTTCCTCGCGCTCAAGAAAAGCCAGGCGCCGGTGGTATTCGGCCCACTCTTTTTCACTCTTGAGGGCTGCTTCACTTTCCTTACGCTCTACGTCACGCAGTGCTCGCTCAAGGTCTGAGTAAGACTGCTCTTTCTCCAGAAGAGATCGAAGCTCCTTCAGCTTCTCCTCGATCTCATCTTTGTGGCTCAAGATCTGGTTCGTTCGATCGATCTCTTTGGTTATCGCCTTTGATTGTTGTTCAAGCTTCTTCTTGTCGACTTCGAACTCCCTCTGGGCGGTATCGAGTCTCTGCGCGAGCGTTGCGATCTCATCATCAAGCTCTTGGCGCTTTTGGCACAGTCGTGCGCGAGCCTCGGCTTGCTTTCGGATCGCTTGAAGTTCCGCTTCGTTTGCCTCTCGCTCGGTCTCTTTTACGTGGATCTCTCTGCGGACTTCACCGAGTACCTTCTCAGCCCTCTCGATCGTCTCCCGAGCGAATACCCGTTGAGGAAGCTCCTTTGCGACTTGCTCCAATAAAGCCTTCTTGACTGCAACCTCCTTCTCGAGTTCATCACCGCGACACTTGGAATATTGGACGTAGCGGTCGTAAATCTGCAGACCCAAAAGCTCGAAGAACAAGTCCTTCCGCTTCGAAGGGCTCAGCGCAGTGACACCGGAAGCCCCCTGAGCGACAAAGACGGAATTGAAGAAAACTTCGGGCGAGCCAATCAATTTTTCGACTTCGGCTTTGTACGTGGAGATGCGGCCATCGTTTATCGGTTGGCCCCCGACGTAGAAGTAAGCCTCCGTCTTCCCCGTTCGAGCATCAACCAGGATATAGGATCGGTACTGCTTGCCATTGAATTGGAAGACGAACTCGCGAAAAGAATCTCGTAAGAAGAAATGATCGTTCAAGGAACCGTTGCGGCTAGGCAATTCCAGGAACGGATGCATGTTGTCGAGGATGGTCGTCTTCCCCGAGCCGTTCTTTCCAACGATGGAAATCAGCCCTGGAGAGAATTTTGCGAAATCGATGTCGATTTCATCAAGCCCCAAACCGTCCCGTATGCCAATCGCTCCCCGCAAGCGTAACAGTAAAGGTTTCATAGACAATCTCCCTTGGCAAGTTATTATTCAATATTGTGCAGACACGTTTCCACCTCGTCCGACATCTCCAACACTTCATCTGGAATGGATCTCTCAATTGCTTTCCCCCATTCGATGAGCCGTTCCCGGAGCGTTCGAGCGTGGCTGATACCGTCGGACCTGATACGCTCTTCCGGGGTGATGATGCGTTCGATCTTGTAGGTTGCGGCGCCGGGATATTTCCGGATGATCTCTTCATCTGACAAGAGTCTTGCTTGCTCCTGGCCAAGGTGAATCCGGATCCTGAGATCCGCGTCGATCCAGTCCATCTCAGTGTTCTCATCAAGGATCGTGTTCTTCCCCGAGTCGAATATCACTTCATGCAGGGACAGCGGCCTCGAAGGGATCTCTTCCCTTGAGACCTCCACCCTTCCGTTTTCGATCTCCACTACGTTCAAGTACTTCGCCTCTGTCTCGCCGAAATCGTGGTGATAGATGCTGCCTGAATACCACATATGAGGTTGGATTTCCTGATTGAGATGGATATGACCGAGGGCATAATAGTCGGCTCCGACCAAGTTGAGATCGTGCTTCGAAATCATGATGTCTTGCCCGATCAGCGTCTGACCGCTGGAAAGCTTGGCCTCCAAGACGTTACAGTGGCCGACAAAAATCTTTGGACATCGGAGGCCGTCGTTGGCTGCAGCAAAGCCTAAGAAGATCTTGCGGATCTCATCACAGAGGATCTGGTTGGTCTCTTCGATCGAGAGACCGTTCCGCTTCGCCAGGAATTGGCTCTTGTTCGGGTACGGAAACAGGTGAAGGATCGCATCGGCGTCCTGCGCTGAGACTTCCGAGTCCTCGTTCAGAGGGTAGTACTCAAAGCGGTCAGGCTTTCCATGCTTTGACTGATAGAGCAGAATCGATTCCGCGCGCTCGGTGACGTAGATGGGATACGGGGTGTAGAGGTTATCGAAGATCCCAAGGCTTCCGGGGAGATCGTGCGCGTAGTTGCCGAGGATGATCACAGTTGGTGAAATCGAGGCCAGGGTTTTCATGATATCCAATGCAGGAAGAACTGCGCTTGCACTGGAGAGGACCTGACGCTTGTCCCAGTAGTCTCCAGCGATGACGTGGAGGTCTGGCCGGATGGCCCTCATTCGGTCAATAATGAAGTCGGCACTTCGAAGACACCTGTCGAGTTTGTGTTCGGACCAGTGCCAGTCCGCGGTATGAAGGATCTTCATCGGTCACCTCCGTCCCGTTGCTCATCCAACGTATCAGGCCTACCATCGCCGTTAGCGCCGGCTTGCGATTGGCGCTCTCTCTTCTCCTCAAGCGTTACGAAGAATCTGTCAGGCCGGAATTCGTACCGCTTCGGCGGCCCGAACATCTGAAAGATCGTTGTCAGCCCCCCTTCGATGAAATGCTGCTTGAGCTGGACGTTCTTCAGGAGGTACTCGACATTCAGAGAGACGCGCGGAAGAACGAACGGCTTTGACAATTCCTCTTTCGTGTAAAATGGTTTCAAAATCAGAAGAGCTCTCACAACGCGGTTGTGCGCGCCGGTATCAGCAAAAGCGACTTTGTTCTTGCTCCACATCATCATCGTGTGGCGCAGTCGTCGCTCCAGCTCCTTCGTACACTCAGGCGTTCCGTGTTGAAGAACGCGCTCTTGATCACCCTCCCCCACTTTGATATTTCCATCCAGCGCATCGCGCTCAAGTCTCATCCGTTCCTCCGCTTCGACCTGGTTCAAGTCGATCTCCTTGGAGTGCGTGACCGAGTACCAGGTTCCATCAGGCTTTTGGATTGAGCCTGATGCTTGGAACTCCACCCTTCGAGGATTACGACCGTCATCCGATCGCCGCGTGAAGCGAGGATCGAAGACGATTCCGGCAGCCTGAGCGATCCGTTGAAGGCCTCGTTTGGAGAAAGAAAAGATCTCCGTCCAGCCTCCTTTCTGATCCGTACCGTAGCCAACCCTCCAGACGTCACCGTCTTCCGGATCGGCAGAGATGTGGATCACCTCCGGGACGAGCTTATGAACCGGGGAGACCTCGAGAACCTTCTCCGAGGGGAAAATGATGTTGTACTCATCCTTCCTCTTGAGAAAGTGTTCGAATTTTTTTGGCACCGCTGGTTGACGTGACATAGGTTAATCCCTTTCGTTGGTTGAGGTTAGTTCTGATTCGGGTTGGGTTCGTTCCGCGAAAAACCTCACTTGCCATCCGCGGCCGTGCGAGCCGAAGGTCAATACCCTACCGGGCTGGCGATCCCGGGAAACTGATATTGGAATTGACTCGGCATTTTCGCATATTTCGGCACTCTCGTGCACCTCCGAAAGGTAATATAATAGTTTTACTTTATTCTGTCAACCATAATCTAGAGTAAATCTATTTGGTCGAGCATGACGTAAAGCGGATCGTTGACAGGCTCAAGGCAATTTGCGAGGCTTGGTTTGAAAACAAGCCGACCAAGTTTGCCAGGGCGTTGGACATGTCGTACGAAAACCTCCGTCAGTACCTCTCCGGCAAGAGCATTCCCGGCAATAAGATGCAGGCACGACTGAGGCGGATCGGCGTCGACCCTGAATGGGTCATGTATGGGACCGGGAAGCCTCCCATCAAAGGACATCCGGATTTGTCACTCGCTCTTACGACACCGGGGGCCATCAAGGAGAAGTCATTCCGGGTTCGGGATTCCGTACCGCCCAGTCCAGCCGAGTTTGCAGAAGCGGTTGATCTGTACCAGCCGTGGGCAGTCGAAGATTTTTCAACCGTAGATCACGTTTTCATTGAGCTGAATGACTCCATGGTCGAGGGGATGAGACCGTTCATCAACCCGGGCGATCGTGTGATGATCATACGGCGCGCTCAGTTGAAAGACGGAGATCTCGTCGCAGCCCACTGGGGAAAGGGAGACGGCACCATCAAGATCTATCGTCGTGTCGATGATAAGGTGCAGCTCTGGTCGATCAGCCCCTCGGTCGAACCTGTGACACTCTCAGCGAGAAATGTCCAGCTCTATAAGATCGTCCTTATCAGAAAAGCCTAGCACTCCTTTTCCTTCTGTTCTTCAGTAAAGTCATTTGACATTGAGATGTACTTCACCTTCGCCTCCGGAAAGGCTAAATAAGCCTGAGTTCTTGATCCAGCTGTTCCAGGCGGCGGTCAGTTTTCTTGCACCATTTCCGCTCCGGCTCCTTTCAGCAATT
>Ga0315284_10004020_pt1 | contig 20894 bp, 23 predicted proteins | sample YL17G09_16_MG_FD_203696 | JGI IMG/M metagenome (GOLD analysis project Ga0315284, IMG submission 203696) | Sediment microbial communities from Yellowstone Lake, YNP, Wyoming, USA - YL17G09_16 | ecosystem: Environmental > Aquatic > Freshwater > Lake > Sediment | place: USA: Wyoming | collected...
CCCACCGGCTGTGGAAAGTCAACTACACTGGCGGCTATGGTCAACTATATCAACGAAAATGAAAGCCGACATATAATTACAGTTGAAGACCCCATCGAATATGTGCATCCCAACAAGAAGTCAATAGCTTTACAGTTGGAGGTCGGCAAGGACACAGATTCGTTTGGCCAAGCATTATGGAACACGCTGAGACACGACCCCGATGTGGTCGTTGTCGGTGAAATGCGGGACCTTGAGACTATCAGTGCGGCGATAACGGCTGCCGAAACCGGGCATCTTGTAATGGGAACGCTCCATACCAATGATGCGACACAAACTGTTGACCGCATTCTCGATGTTTTTCCTAACGGACAACAGTCGCAAACCCGAAATCAGCTTTCCCAGGTATTGCTGGGAGTTTTTTCTCAGGTTCTCTTGCCGTGCATCAAGGGTGGGAGAGTGCCAGCATGTGAGATTATGATTGCGAACTCCGCAGTTCGGAATAGCATTCGTGAGGGAAAAACACAATACCTGCAAAATGCTATGCAGCTGGGGCTCAAAGAAAAGATGCAGACGTTAAATCAAGCTTTAGCAAAATTGGTTGTGGAAAAAGAAGTCACTGTGCATGAAGCTATGCTTAGCAGCGTTGACCGAGAACAGTTGATGTACCTAATTGGTCTGAAGGAGTTAGTCCAGAAACCGGTTTTTCCTTAATTGCAGCACAAGTTGCGTCGGAGTTTTGATTGTGTTGTACTCTCCTTTCAGCATTGATGCCTTAGAAGCCACCGATTCAGAGGTGGAAATGGCAGAATTCCTCACAACACACGCGGTAACCGACTAACATCGAGAATAAGTAAAGGCATGCACGGCATCGGAATGTTGTTTTTCTGTGGTCATATCATGGCTACTCGAAGGTGGATTCTCGATACGTATATCAGAGAATGAACGAGCGGTCTAATATTTGTGATGAATAGTTTCAGGTGAGATGGTGACGGGTGCAATTATTACGGGTTTTCCTTGTGCGCGTCGTAATCAGTCAAGAAACGTATCAAATCCTCACGAAAAAACCTCCTATCTCATCGAGAGCTAATACGGTACGACACAAGCAAGCCGATATCACTCCACCGCAGAAGTGTGTTGGGATGAACATTGAGGAATGCTGCGGCTTCGTTGATGGTGAGGAGTGGAGCTAGTCTGCTGGCATCCATCGCAGCCGAATATGTCATCTTCTTTACCTTTGGACAAAAAACATGTTCACTGAATCACTCTTCTAATATTAAATAACGAAATCATAGGACTTTTGTCAGGAGGATAATAGACGGCGTTCATAGTCTGTGGGAAAGCCACTTTATATTTTAAATGTCTCTGTTGATACTTCGGCCCGTTTGCATTCTGGTAGGATGGGATTACATTTTCATGTACTCCCTTGAATTTCGAGTGCGTGCGGGTGATAATAGACTTGCCATAAGTATTTTTGGGCGGAGGTGAAATATGGCATCGGCAGAAGATATTCAGGGACTGGTCAAGACAACCCTGGGCGAAATCGAGCGAATTCTTTCCACCAGAGCCGTGGTCGGGGAACCCATGACGGTTGAAGGTAATATCCTCATCCCCCTTATATCAATCGGATTCGGATTTGGAAGTGGCGGCATGGCAGGCAAAGGGATGAGAGATCGTGAGGGCGGTGGCACCGGAGTGGGCGGTGGTGGTTTTGTAAGACCTGTGGCCGTCGTAGTTATAGCCAAAGACGGCACTATCAAGGTTGAACCCGCAGGAGGGGTAATTGTCCCGGTAACGGAAAGGGTCATGGAGCTGGTCAGCAAGGTAATTGACAGGCGCTGGCCAAAACCTGAAGGCGAACAAAAAGGCGAATAGAGAGTGCTTGCGCTCTGGATTATCTCCGGCATTATTGCTGTTTTCGTGCTTGTCCTGCTGATACCGGTTGATTTTGTCTTTGGCTTCAAGACCGAGGACCAAGCGGCTGGCAGAGCGCGGGTGGAGTGGCTTTTCGGGGCGGTCAGGAAAACTATTGGTGGGAAAAACGGAAAGCCGGCGGCAAGGAATCGGCGGTCGCAAATCCTGGCGCGGCTGAGAAACCGCTCGATGTTAAGCCTGGGGCGGCGGTTGCTCCGGGCGCTGAAGGTCCACCGTCTGAATGGCGTCGTCAGGTTAGGGCTGGATGACCCGGCGAGCACGGGCATGGCTTATGGGATTGCCCAGCTATTCCTTGCCTGCGTGCCTTTGCCGCCCGGCTCGGATTTCCGGATTGAACCGGATTTCTGCGGGTTGACATTCGAGGCGGATGTGGAAGGCAGGGTACGTGTCTATCCCCTGCGTGTGCTAGGCATTATGCTTGCCTACTTATTCTCGCGGGAAGGCCGGCACGCCGTGCGGAAGATGGCTACAGCCCGCTAGTGTAGTGCTTCCGAAATCCCGTTAGCCACGACATAAAGGCCGTCCCGGTTGCTTTCCGCACGGGCCCCAGTATGACAACAATCACCCTCACCCACTCCAGCTTTCGGCTGGTCGGACTAACGAAGCGTTAAAAGCGCCACACTAGGAACAAATACTGGACCGCCAGCTATTTCTCGCGGCCGGTGTGCTTAAGCAGCCAGTACTCGACGCTGTCAGCCAGCGCCAGCCAGCTTGCTTCGATGATGTTGCTGGAGCTACCTACCGTCCGCCACTCTTCCGCGCCATCACTGGATTCAATCAGCACGCGGACAAGAGATTCCGTGCCGGTGCTTTCTTCCAGGATGCGCACTTTGTAGTCGACCAGCTTGACGCCGGCGAGTGACGGGTAAAACTGGAGGAGCGCCTTGCGGAGCGCCTGGTCGAGGGCGTTTACAGGGCCGTTGCCTTCGGCGGCGGTGTGCATGAGCTGTCCGCCCACCTTCACCTTGACCATCGCCTCGGCGAGCATTTCCGTGCCGTCTTTTGTGGTTGCCGGCCGGCGGCGTTTTTCCACCACCACCATAAAATCCACCAGCTCAAATGGTGGTTTGTAGCCAGGCCGGGCGCGGTGCACCAGCAGGTCGAAAGAGGCTTCGGCGGTATCGTACTGGAACCCCATGCTTTCCAGGTGCTTGACCTGTTCCACCAGTTTTCGGGCTTGGTTACCGCGCGCTGGAAGCTTCAGACCCCGCTCCTTTACCTTATAGATAATATTGCTCTTGCCGGAAAGGTCGGAGACGACGGCGCGGGTCTTGTTGCCCACCTTTGCCGGGTCGATGTGCTGGTAGGCGTCTGGCCACTTGATGATGCCGGAGACGTGGTAACCGGCTTTGTGGGTGAAAGCGCTGGCGCCCACGTATGGCAGGGATGCATCGTGCGCCAGGTTTGCCGCCTCGCTGACAAAATGGGAGACATCAGAAAGCCGGGCAAGCTGTTCATCGGAGATGCAGTTGATACCCATTTTGAGCTTGAGGTCGGGGATGATGGAACAGAGGTTAGCGTTGCCACAACGCTCGCCGTAGCCATTGATGGTGCCCTGCACCTGGGTGACCCCGGCCTTCACCGCCGCCAGGCTGTTTGCCACAGCGACCTCGCCGTCATTGTGGGCATGGATTCCCAGCGGAGCGCGGGTGGCTTTGCGCGCCAGCTTGACGGCATTGGCCACTTCACCGGGCAGGGCGCCGCCGTTGGTATCGCAAAGCACCAGGCATTCGGCGCCCGCTTCCGCGGCGACATTAAGGCATTGCAGGGCATAGTCCGCGTTGCTCTTCATGCCATCGAAGAAATGCTCCGCGTCATAGAATACTCTCAGACCCTTGCCGATGAGGTAGCGGATGGAATCGGCGATCATTGCCAGGTTTTCATCGAGCGTTGTTTCGAGCACCTGCCGCACCTGCCGGTCCGAGGCTTTGCCAACGAGTGTGGCGATTTTCGCGCCGGATTCCAGGATGGCGGTGAGGTTGTCATCATCTTCCGCGCGGACGTCCTGGCGGCGGGTAGAGCCGAAAACAGCTATTTGCGCATTCTTCAGCTTCAGACCGCGGGCACGCTGAAAGAAATCGAAGTCACGCGGATTGGAGCCGGGCCAGCCGCCTTCGATGTACTGGATGCCAAGCTCGTCCAGCTTGCGCGCGATTTCCAGGCGGTCAGCCACGGAGAAGGATATACCCTCCTTCTGACTGCCATCTCTCAGGGTAGTGTCGTACAGGTAGATTTTAGGCATGGCTGTTACCTCGGCGAAAATTCCAAATGGCAATAATCAAATGACAAACAACTCATAATATGCGAATTCAAAACTCCCCTCCCTTTATCCCCTCAGGATTCCCGCTCCCGTATCACGGTACGGGACAAGCTGCGCGGGAATGACAAAATTGCTACGGGTCTCCTTGCCTACTCGATGGAGATTCTTCGCTCCCTCAGAATGACAATGGCGGACTCATAGCATCGCGGCAGCAAGCTCGCCCAGAGATTGCCACGTCGCTTTGACTCCTCGCAAAGACGGGGTGGGTTACACCCTCGCGGCAACGAGCTCTCCCATTTCTTTCGTGCCGACCTTCTGCATTCCCTCCGTCCAGATGTCATAGGTACGGTAGCCTGTCTCCAGCACCTTGAGCACGGCGTCTTCAATTGCCTGCGCTTCTTTCGACAGCGCCATCGAATAGCGGAGCATCATTGCCGTGCTGAGAATGGTGGCGATGGGATTTGCCAGGTTCTGGTTAGCGCGCCGGGGCGCCGAGCCGTGAATCGGTTCGTACATGCCCGGGATCATAGTGCCTTCTTTCGGCGTGCCGGCGAGGCTGGCGGAGGGCAACATGCCCATCGACCCGGCCAGCATGGAAGCTTCGTCCGTGAGAATATCCCCGAACGTGTTTTCCGTGACAATGACATCAATCGATTTTGGGTTCTGGATGAGGCGCATGGCGCAGGAATCAACAAGCTGGTGCTCGAGTTCGATGTCGGGGTAATTTTTAGAGACCTCAATGACGACCTGCCGCCACAGTCGCGAGGTCTCCAATACGTTCTGCTTGTCCACGGACATGAGCTTCTTGCGGCGACTGCGCGCCAGCTCAAACCCGACTATCGCAATGCGGACGATTTCCTGCTCGCTGTAGGTCATGGTATCTACGCCCCGGCGGCCACGTGTGGTGGTGTAGCGCCGCTTGGGCCTGCCGAAATACAGGCCGCCGGTAAGCTCACGCACGACAATCAGGTCCACGCCGCGCACGACTTCCGGCTTGAGGTTGGTCTGGTCGGCGAGCATAGGCAGGACTTTGACCGGGCGCAGGTTGGCGTAAAGCCCCATGCCCTTGCGCAGAGCCAGGAGGCCGTCTTCCGGGCGGACGGGTGCTGAGGGGACATCGAATTTGGGATGGCCCACTGCGCCAAGCAGGACGGCGTCTGCTTTCTTACAGCGGCTGAGAGTGTCTTTCGTCAGCGCCTCGCCAGTCTTGTCAATGGAAATGCCGCCGATAAGCTGGTTGTCCATATCGAAGCGGTGCTTGTATTTCTTTTCGACCGCTTTCAGCACATTGACGGCGGCGCCGACAACCTCCGGTCCGATGCCATCGCCGGGGAGAACCACGATATTAAACTGTGCCATGTGTCTAACTCCTTATTTCGAGTTTTAGAATAGTACAGTCACCTTGAACGAGGTGAAGGGTCTCCATGTTTACCACAAGGAGATTCTTCGCTACGCTCAGAATGACAACCTGCCTAGCTTTTACCACTTGCCAACCTTTGCTTTGTATATTCAATCAGCCCGCCGGCCTTGACCAGCCGGGACATGAATTCCGGGTACGGTTTGGCGGCAAACTGCCTGCCGGTGGTTACGTTTTTGATGGCGCCCTTCTCAAGGTCGACCTCCACGGTATCACCCATGCTGATGCCGTCCGGGGCATCAGCGCTTTCCAACAGCGGCAGTCCGATGTCGATGGCATTACGGAAGAAAATCCGTGCGAAACTTTTAGCGATGATGCAGGAGATGCCCGATGCTTTGAGAGCGAGCGGTGCATGTTCGCGCGAAGACCCGCATCCGAAATTCGTGGTTGCCACCATTATATCACCCTTGCGCACCCGCTTCAGGAAGTCTGCATCGATGTCCTCCATGCAGTGTTGCGCCAGCAGTTCCGGCTCAGAGACATTGAGGTAGCGGGCGGGGATGATGGCGTCCGTATCCACGTTAGCGCCGTATTTATGAGCTTTGCCTTTCATTTAATTCCCCTCATTTTGTCATACCAGCGAAAGCTGGTATCCAGTCTACAAAATCTCGTCATACAGGTCTTTCCATTCCGGATTTGTCTCCTCAATCAATCGGATTTTCCAATCCCTTTTCCATGCCTTCATTTGTTTTTCCCGCTGAATCGCTACGGTTACGTCGTCGCACTGGTCAAACCATACCAGCCTGTGTACGCTATATTTCCGGGTGAACCCTTCCACCAAATTACTCTTGTGTTCGTATACCCTTCTTATCAGGTCATTGGTTACGCCGATGTATAGAGTCCCGTTCCGCTTACTCGCCAGGATATAGACATAGTACGTTTTCATTTATTTCTAGATTCCAGCCTGCGCTGGAATGACAAGGAAAGGGCACTCTACACTTCGACCAGTTTCTTCTCGTAGTCTTTTACGGTGGGGGGTTTTTTACCTTTGCCCGGCACAATCGTGTGACCTTCGGCGCGGAGGTTATCTGCCTGGTCTTCTATGCCGCCCGGGTATTTTTCGTTGAGTTCCCCTTTTGATTTCAGTGTCCGCCAGTAGGGGGTAATGTCCGTCCCGCCTTCTTTAGCCATTTCGACAGCCGCACGGGCTGCAATCCCGGCAAAAATGCCGGTGGTTATCGGTCAGCCGATGCTGGCTTTATGCTTTTTCGCGAGGACTTCCCGTATCTGGTTGATTGTGATAAGCCTGCCCCTGGGGACCATTCTCATGATTTCATTAACCTCACGGGGCGCAGGGATGACACAGGTACCGGTGCCCCAGCGCTTGCTCATCTTTTCGTTGATTTCGATGACTCTGGGCAGGTCTTTATCATCATTCATTTTTTCGGTCCAGGACTTCTTCGGTTTTACCGCCATTTTCACACCTTCTTTTGGCAGTCACTCCGGACCGTCCAGCGGCGTCGGTCAATGAATTCCGCCCACCCTTCCCCGAGATTCGTTCGCTACGCTCAGAATGACAACTGGTCAATAGCCTGCCTGTTTGCCTGTAAGGGTGTCAATGTCAATCCTGACCACGACGACACTGTCCAGGTTCTGCGGCACCTCGTACTCCCCGCCGGCGCACTGCCGCATGATTGCCCTGATTCCCCGTGCTCTGTCATCCCTGCTTTCAAGAAAGACGGCGTTGCCCCGTCCGATGATGCTCCGGTAGTTCACCTTGCACAGGTTTTTTTCGGTGCGCTGTATCTCAATGTCTGCGTCAATTTCAAAACAAATGCGGTTGTTCTTTTTCAGCAGGTCGATTTTGTGTCCGCTCGCCGCAGAATGGAAATACAGGCAGTCGTTTTCATACCCGAAATTGACCGGCACAACATACGGTTCGCCGCCGTCCGCCAATCCGAGGTGGCAGACCGTGGCTTTGCGGACTATTTCCCGCAGTTTTTCCGGATCGGTGATTTCCCGGTCGCGGCGGCGCATATGGAATTTGGGGGTGTTTTGATCAGTCACGTTTCTCCTGCCGGTTGGCGATCATATTCCGTTGGTTTCTGGATTCCCGCTCCCGTATCGGAGTACGGGACAAGCTGCGCGGGAATGACAAACTGGTTATGGGTCTCTTTGCCTACTCGACAGAGATTCTTCGCGGAGTTTATCCTGAGCGAAGCCGAAGGGCTCAGAATGACATTGTCCTTGCTATTTAATACTACTTTTCTCACTCCTCGGGGCCCACAATTCTCCCCGCGATGGCGCTGGCGGCGGCTACCGCCGGACCTGCCAGATAGACTTCACTCTTCGGACTCCCCATCCTGCCGACGAAGTTGCGGTTGGTAGTAGACACACACCGCTCGCCCCCGGCCAGGATGCCCATGTACCCGCCCAGGCAGGGCCCGCAGGTGGGTGTGCTCACTACCGCGCCGGCGTCAATGAATATATCGAACAGGCCTTCGTGCATGGCGTCCTGCCAGATTTGCTGGGTGCCCGGAATGACGATACAGCGCACCTTCGGGCTCACCTTCCTGCCCTTGAGAATCTCGGCCGCCATGCGGAGGTCACTCAGCCTGCCGTTGGTACAACTGCCGATGACCGCCTGGTCGATGGCGATATTGCCGACCTTGCTGACGGGTTTGACATTGGATGGGAGGTGGGGTAATGCCACCTGCGGTTCCATGCCATTTATATTCCACTCATAGATTTTGCCATACGCCGCGTCTTTGTCCGGTGTGTAGACCGTGGGCTTGCGTTTTGAATGCTCTTGCGCGTAATCGAGCGTTTTGCTATCAACATGGAATAGCCCCGCTTTGCCGCCGGCTTCAATCGCCATGTTTGCCATAGTAAACCGCCCGTCCATACTCAGTTGATCGATTGCCTCGCCGGCGAACTCCATTGCCGCGTAGAGCGCGCCATCCACGCCAATCTGCCCGATGGTGTAGAGAATCAGGTCTTTGCCGCCCACCCATTTGCCCGGTTTGCCGTGATAGACAAACCTGATGGTATGCGGCACTTTCATCCATATGTCGCCGGTGGCCATCGCCGCGGCAATATCGGTGGAACCCATGCCGGTGGCAAACGCGCCCAGCGCTCCGTATGTGCAGGTGTGAGAGTCCGCGCCGATGACGACGTCACCGGGAACAACCAGGCCTTTCTCCGGCAGCAGGCAGTGCTCAATGCCCATCTGCCCTACGTCGTAATAGATGACGCCCTGCTCATAGGCGAAATCGCGCATCACCTTGGTCTGCTCCGCGGAAGTAATATCCTTATTCGGCACAAAATGGTCGGCGACCATAACAATCTTCTTCGGATCGAAGACCTTTTTTACCCCGATGCGTTTGAACTCGCGGATGGCAATCGGGGCGGTAATGTCATTCGAGAGAATGAGGTCAGCGCGGACGTTGACAAATTCGCCCGGGGTCACCTTTTTCTTATCGCAATGCGCGGCGAGTAATTTTTCAGCCAGATTCATGATGGTTCCTTTCTCTAACGGGGATATTATTTCCCGCGGTTGTCCGGTGGCACATGCGGGACGAAGAGGACGATTAAGGTGATTACGGCGACGGCGGCGGCAAGCAGGTACAGCCCCGTCCCTGCCGCCAGGCCGATGCCGGAGACAACCCAGATGGCGGCGGCGGTCGTCAAACCCTCAACCCCGCCGTGGCGGTGCAAAATGGCGCCCGCTCCCAGGAAACCGATGCCGGTAACGATTCCCGCGGCGATTCTCGCCGGGTCGGCGCCGGCAAAGCCCAGCGCGGATACGATGGCGAATAAAGCCGACCCCGCGGAAATAAGCGCCAGCGTTCTGAGGCCGGCCGGTTTGCCGCTCCACTCCCGTTGTGCGCCGATTACGGCTCCCAGGAAAGCCGCGAGGAGAAGCCGGAGCACCATTTCCAACTGCTGGGGCATTTTCTCCTCCTGCCTATTTCCTGGCTTTTGCCGTGCGGGCGGCGACGACGCGGTTCAAAGCGTTGACATAGGCTTTGGCGCTGGCGACGATGATGTCTGTATCCGCGCCGCGGCCGGTGTAGGTGATGCCGTCACTCTCGACGCGGATGAGCACCTCGCCGATGGCGTCAATGCCTTCCGTGACGGATTTCACGGTGAACTCGGTGAGCTTGACGCCCGCGATTTTGATGATTCTATCGACGGCTTTGCAGGTGGCATCCACGGGGCCGGTGCCGATGGCGGCGTCCGATTTTACTTTGCCGCCGGGCGCGATAAGCCGGATAGCCGCCGTGGGTATGCCGCGGTCGCCGCAGGTCACTTGGATGCGGTCAAGACGGTAGGCATCGGTGGTGACGCGCTTGTCTTCAGCCACCAGCGACTCGATATCCCGGTCGGTGATTTCCTTCTTCTTGTCCGCCAGGTCCTTAAAGGCAGCGAAGGCGCGGGCGAAGTCATCGTCGTTCAGGCTGTAGCCCAGTTCCGTCAGCCGCTCCTGGAAGGCGTGGCGGCCGCTCGTCTTACCCAGCACCAGGCTGTGCGCGGGAATACCCACGCTCCTGGGGTCGATTATCTCATATGTTTCTGACATCTTGATGAGGCCATCGACGTGCAGGCCGGAGGAATGCCGGAAGGCATTGGCGCCTACAATAGCCTTGTTTGCCTGCACTGTAAAACCGGTCAACTCGCTAACAAGGCGGCTGGTTTTATAAATCTGGGTGGTATCAATGCCCGTCGTGACACTGAAAAAGTCGGGCCGGGTCTTGATAGCCATGACTATTTCTTCCAGCGAGGCATTGCCTGCCCTCTCCCCGATGCCGTTAATGGTGCCTTCTACCTGTCGGGCGCCGCGTTTGACGGCTTCCAGACTGTTGGCGACCGCCAGGCCAAGGTCGTTATGGCAGTGGACACTGACCACGGCGCGTTTGATATTGGGGACTTTGTTGAACACGCCTTCTATCAGGTCGCCAAACTGCGGCGGCATGGCGTAGCCGACTGTGTCAGGGATATTGACGGTGGTGGCGCCGGCATCGATGACGGCTTCCAGTATGCGGTGGATATAGGCGGGTTCCGTGCGGCTGGCATCCATCGCCGAGAATTCCACATCATCGCAATATTTCCTGGCGCGTTTGACGGAATCGACGGACATCTTCAGGATTTCATCGCGGGTCTTCCTGAGCTGGTAGAAAAGGTGAATATCGGAAGAGGACAGGACGATGTGTATCCTCGGCTGTCTGGCGCCTTTGACGGCTTCCCAGCTCTGGTCGACGGCGTCAAGCACGGCGTGGGTGAGCACGCAGATGACGGGCGTGCGGATTTCCCTGGCGATGAGGGTCACCGCCTCAAAATCACCGGGCGAGGTTACGGGAAAGCCCGCCTCGATTACATCCACACCGAGCTTTTCAAGCTGGCGGGCGATTTCCAGTTTCTCCTGAACGTTGAGGGTGCCGCCGGCGGCCTGCTCTCCGTCACGTAGCGTGGTGTCAAATATGATAACCCTGTCCTTGTCCATGTCAGTTCTCCCCGGGAATTTGTGAAAGCAGTTTGGTCATAGCTTTCTTGATTTCATTGGCGCCAATATTGACATCCTCCATAGAAAGTCCCGTCTCATAAAAATTACTATGTAAAGACTGGGCCATACTAAAAGCATAATAGATGTCCTCGTCCCCGGACTTTCTGAATTCAAAAGCGTATTTTCTGATATCGTTATGACTTTTGAGCATTTTATCTTTACTCAAAGCCACTGCTTTTAGGGCTTGTGTCATAGCCCCCCAAAGGAACTCACTTGCCTTTTCTGCGTCCTCTTGCTTTATGAAGTGAAAAGCATTCTCTAAATAGTGGATACTTTGCTTCTTGTGTCTTGTTATTTGTCTTTTGATGTCCATGATACACTTCAAATGGTTTTATTCAGGGTATGTCATATTCCAATATTTCTCCCGTTTTGGCATCTATTTTGACGCTGGCGATTTCCTTAGCCAATGGTCCAACGTCAATCTTCACCACCCAGTTACCATTTTCTCGGATGGCGCTAAGGGGTCGGGCAAAGAAGCGATGCTTTCCGACGAACGCAATTGCTATTTCTGTTGCTTGTGGAGCAGACTTAACCTCAGTTGCCATGATTGCCCTCCTTGACTCCTTGTTTAAGTGCGGCCTTATTTCTTAGTCCTCGGTCTCCCCGCCTTCTTCGGCGGCTGAGTCTGCAACCAGGACATCATTTGCCGCAGGTCTGCGCCCACCTCTTCAATTGGGTGTTCCGCTTCCATGCGCATCAGGGCATTGAAGACCGGCCGCCCTGCCTGGTTTTCCAGGATCCATTCCTTGGCGAAAGTGCCGTCCTGGATCTCCGAGAGGATGTCTTCCATCTCCTCACGCACCAGGTCGTTGATGACGCGGGGACCACGCGTGAGGTCGCCGTAGCGGGCTGTTTCGCTGACACTGCGCCGCATGTGCGCGATGCCACCCTGGTAAATAAGGTCGACGATGAGTTTAAGCTCGTGGAGCACTTCAAAATAGGCAATTTCCGGCTGGTAACCGGCATCTACCAGCGTTTCCCATCCCGTCTTAATAAGCGAAGTCACTCCGCCGCAAAGCACCGTTTGCTCACCGAACAGATCGGTCTCTGTCTCCTCCTCAAAGGTGGTCTCGATTACCCCGGCGCGGCTGACCCCGAGCGCCTTGGCATAAGCCAGGGCATTCTGAGTCGCCATACCGCTGGCGTCCTGGTGCACGGCAATGAGCGCCGGTGTCCCTTTGCCTTCTGTGTAGAGCTGTCTTACCATGTTGCCCGGGCCCTTGGGTGCAATCATGCTGACATCCACATCCGCGGGCGGCACAATTTGCCCGTAGTGAATGTTAAAGCCGTGGGCAAACATCAGGGTCTTACCTTTCTTAAGGTCGGGCGCAATGGCCTGCTGGTAAATCGCTTTCTGCACGGGGTCGGGGACAAGCATCATGATGACATCCGCGACTTTGCCCGCGCCGGCCGCGTCCATCATTTTGAAACCGGCAGCAGAGGCGGCTTTCCATGCCGGCGTGTCTTTTAATTCGGCGACGACAATATCACAGCCGCTGTCCCGCAGGTTGGCGGAATGGGCGTGCCCCTGGTTGCCCCCGCCCCCGATGATGCCGATGACCTTTCCCTTGAGCAGTTCCAGATTGCAGTCCCTGTCATAGTAAACCTTTGCCATTCTTTCCTCCCTTATTCTATTGCGGCCGCACCAGGACGATGGGATTGGTAACGCCGAAGAGAACGCTTTCGGCGACACTCCCATAAACCAGGCGGCTCAACCCGGTGCGCCCGTGAGTCGCCATGACAATTACAGTGTAGGGGTTCTTATTGGCATACGCCACAATTTCCTCGGCGGGTTTGCCGGTGAGCACCATGGAAGTTACCGGGACACCCATATTCTTAAAACGTTTCTCGGTCTCCGCCAGGTATTCCTGGGCGGCTTTCTTACTGCGCGCCATTTCCTGCTCCACGAATTGTCCCCAGTTCAGCGGTATGCCGGTGAGTTCCGGAGAGTAGTAAGACGGCGCAACCGGAGGCTCGATGATCTGCATCAGGACGACGTTCACCGTGACGCCTTTCTGCGCGGCAATTGCCTCCGCGTGAGGTAACACGATGGCCGATACATCGGACCCGCTCACTGGGACCAGCAGGGTGCGGGTAGGCCAGCGGTCGTAGGGCATGATTTTTTCCGCCTCCGAGTGCACCAAACAGACCGGGACTTTTGAAGCACGGAGAATTTTATCGGCGACACTGCCGATGCTCCAGCGCTTGGCACCGGAACGGCCGTGGCTGGCCATAAGAATGAGGTCAATGGCATTTTCCTCGGCGAAGCGCAGGATTTCATCAGCATGGTAGCCCATGGTCAATTCGCCGCGCACCTCGATAGGCCGGGTGCTTTTCTGCGGGCCGGAGACGCTATCCTGGACCTGCCGTGCCTGCGCCGCTATGGCTTCGGCGGAGCGGTCGATGTAGGCTTTGTACATGGGGGCAAACTCGCGGGCGGCTGCGGCGTACACATGGAGCAGGATGGCATCCATGTTAAGTCTGCCAGCCAACTCCGTGGCGAAGGGAAAGACGACTTCCGCCAGTTGTGAGCCATCGAGGACAACCAGCATTTTCCTGTAGTTCATATCGCCTCCTTTTTTTGTTTGCTACCACATTACAGCACGATAGTAGACCAAAATCAACCAGTATTACTTTTAGGTGCTACTTGCTTTTAGTTGTTAGTCGTCGCTGCGAGTCCTTCGACAAGCTCAGGATAAATCCCTATACCATCGAGACGAAGCAATTCCTGGCTGCCTGTCAGGTCGTGTGGGATTGCCACGTCGTCCTTCTGCGGAAGGACTTCCTCGCAAAGACGGGTTACTTTCTGGATCTCACCTCTACCAACCATAGGTAAACAGAAGCTACTTTTACCTGTGGCTATTCCTCCCCGTTGCTGGATTTGCGGGCTGATTCGCTGGCGGTAATGCCCCCGCCACGCGTCATGGCAATGCGCCCGGTGCGCACCACTTCTTTGATGCCGAACGTGCGCAGGAGATTCAGCAGTGAGTCCATCTTCTCCTCATCGCCGGTGACCTCGATTGTCAGCGATTCCATCGAAACATCTACGATATTGGCGCGGAAAATATCCACAATCTGCATAATTTCACTGCGCGTGCCGGAAGTCGCCTTGACCTTGATTAACGCCAGTTCGCGGATGACAATTGGCTCGTTGGTGATGTCCTGGACTTTCACGGTTTCGATAAGTTTATCGAGCTGTTTCCGCACCTGCTCCACGGATGTGCCCGACCCATCAACCACGATGGTCATGCGGGAAATATCCGGCGCCTCGCTGTGCCCAACAGTGATACTTTCAATATTGAAACCCCGCCGGCGAAAGAGGTTGGCGACCCGGTTCAGGACACCGGGCTTGTTCTCAACCAGGGCGACTAGGGTGTGTTTCGTCGTGGCCATGTTACCTCCTCCTTTTTGGGACCTTCCATCAGTTCAGCCAGTGAAGCCCCCGGCGGTACCATCGGGTAGACATTCTCCTCAGGTTCGATGCCGAAATCCACCAGGAATGGGCCGTCATGTGCCATGGCACGCTGGATGGCGGGGACAACCTCATCCTTATGGCGCACTTTCGCGCCGGCGATGCCGTAAGCTTCGGCGAGTTTAACGAAGTCGGGGCCCCAGAGCGGCGTGGCGACATACCGCTTGCCGTGGAAAAGCTCCTGCCACTGCCGCACCATGCCCAGGAAACCGTTGTTCATAATGGCGATTTTCACCGCCAGTCGTTCCTGCTGGATGGTTGCCAGTTCATGCAGGGTCATTTGGAAACTGCCATCGCCGTCAATGCACCATACCATGGCGTCCGGCCGCCCCATTTTGACGCCTACCGAGGCTGGCAGGCCGAAACCCATGGTCCCCAGACCGCCGGAAGAGATAAACGTGTTGGGTTTGTTATAGGTATAGTATTGTGCCGCCCACATCTGGTTCTGCCCCACGCCGGTAACAATGGTGGCATCGCCATCGGTCGCCTCATAGATGCTGCGCACCACATACTGGGGCAGGATGGAAGAGCTTGACCGGATATCGGTTGAGGGATGCTCTCGGCGCCAGGTGTCAAGCTGTTTAAGCCAGTCCCCGTGCTGGGCGGGCGTAATTTGCTTCAGGAGGGGCGCCAAGACTGACTTGACATCGCCGACAATGGGGACATCGACCTGCACGTTCTTGCCGATTTCCGCCGGGTCGATATCGATGTGGATGATTTTGGCGTGCGGGGCAAAGCCAGCCACCTCAGCCGTGGCGCGGTCATCAAACCGCATACCAATGGCGACAATCAGGTCGGCGGCGTCAATGGCCATATTGGCGTATGCCATGCCGTGCATGCCCAGCCAGCGGTAACTCAGCGCGTGCGATTCCGGGAAACTGCCGATGCCGAGTAGAGTCGTGACCACGGGGATCTGGGCTGTCTCGGCGAGCGATTTAAGCTCTTCGCTGGCGCAGGAAATGATAACACCTCTGCCCGCCAGGATAACCGGTTTCTGTGCCTGGTTAATTAGCTTGGCGGCTTTCGAAATTTGCGCGGGGTGTCCTTTCAAGGTGGGCCGGTAGCTCCGCATTTCTATCTTGCCGGGGGCGTGGTATTCCACCTGCTCCTGGAAAACATCCTTGGGCACGTCAATCAGCACCGGACCGGGCCGCCCCGTGCGCGCGATGTAGAAGGCTTCTTTGACAACCGTGGCTAGTTGCGTGGTGTCACGCACCAGGTAGTTATGCTTGGTGATGGGCAGGGTAATGCCGGTGATATCGATTTCCTGGAAGGCGTCCTTGCCAATGAAGCGGCGCGCCACCTGCCCGGTGATGGCCACCACGGGAGATGAGTCCAGGTGGGCATTGGCGATACCCGTGACCAGGTTGGTGGCGCCGGGCCCGGAAGTGGCGAAGCAGACGCCGACTCTGCCCGTGACGCGCGCGTAACCTTCCGCGGCGTGGGCGGCGCACTGTTCGTGGCGCACCAGGACGTGGTGAAGCTGGGGGAACTGGGGAAGAGTATCATAGAGCGGCAGGATAGCGCCGCCCAGGATACCGAAAATGGTATCCACTCCTTCCTTCACGAGACAATCGCAGATAATCTGTGCACCCGTCATCTTCATGTTTGTGACCCCTTCCTTACGAAGTAAAGACCGCCCCGGTGCTGGCGGAGCTGACTTTTTCAGAATAGCGCGCCAGGTATCCGGTTTTGAAACGCGGCTCGAACGTTTTTACTTTTGCCAGGCGGTCAGCGATTTCCTTTTTGCTCAATTGCACGTCCAGCCTGTTTTTGGGAATATCGATGCTGATAATGTCACCTTCGCGGAGGGCAGCGATAGGTCCCCGGCTAGCCGCCTCCGGGGAGACATGCCCGATAGCGGCGCCACGCGAGCCGCCGGAAAAGCGCCCGTCCGTAATCAGGAACACCTTGTCGTCCATACCCATGCCGGCAATGAGCGAGGTGGGCGTGAGCATCTCCCGCATGCCGGGGCCGCCTTTCGGTCCCTCATAGCGGACAATAATGACATCGCCGGGCTTGATCTTGTTGCCCATGATTGCCTTTGTCGCCAGTTCCTCAGAATCGAAGACGCGGGCGGGCCCTTTGAAGGTCATCATGCCGGGGGCAACCGCGCCTTTCTTGGTAACAGCGCCATCGGGCGCCAGGTTGCCGAAGAGCACCGCCAGGCCGCCCGTCTGAGAGTATGCCTTCGCGCGGGTGCGGATGACATCGCGGTCGTACACGCGCGCCCCGGTGATATTTCTGCCGGTTGTCTTGCCCGTCACCGTCATTGTCTCCAGGTCGAGCAGGTCTTTTACCTCTTTCATGATTGCCGGAACGCCGCCCGACCTGTCCAGGTCCTCGATGTGGTACTCGCCGGCCGGGCTTAATTTGCAGATGTAGGGCGTTTTGTCACTGACCTCGTTGATTTTCCGCAGGTCGAAGGGAATGCCGGCTTCGTTAGCCACTGCCGCCAGGTGCAGGACGGAGTTGGTTGAGCCGCCCAGCGCCATGTCCACGGTGAAGGCATTGCGCAAAGACCTGTCCGTGATTATGTCCCGCGGGCGGATGTTTTTCCGCCATAACGTCACCGCCTGCTCGCCGGCCTGCCGCGCCAGTTGCCTGCGGCGGTTGTCCACGGCGGGAATGGTGCCATTACCGGGCAGAGCCATGCCCAGGGCTTCCGTGAGGCAGTTCATGGTATTGGCGGTGAACATGCCGGCGCAACTGCCACAGCCGGGGCAGGCAAGCTCTTCCATGCGCGCCAGGTCCGCTTCCGTGATTTCATTGCGGACGGCCTTGCCTACGGCTTCAAATACGGAGATAAGGTCGATATTGCGCGTTTTGCCGTCTACGGTCAGGCGGCCGCTGAGCATTGGCCCGCCGCTGATAAAAATGGCGGGCAGGTTCAGGCGTACCGCGGCCATCAACATGCCGGGGATGATTTTATCGCAGTTGGGGATGAAGACGAGGGCGTCAAACTGGTGCGCCTCGACGACGACCTCGACCGAATCGGCGATTAGTTCACGGCTGGGGAGACTGTATTTCATGCCTTCGTGGTTCATGGCGATGCCGTCACATACGGCGATAGTATCGACCTCGAAGGGGACGCCCCCGCCCTGGTAGACGCCTTCTTTAGCCGCCCGCGCAATTTCATCCAGGTGGGCGTGCCCCGGGACGATTTCGCTGTAGCTATTGACGACGCCGATGAACGGCTTGTCCATGTCTGAACGCCGCACGCCGAGGGCGTGGAGCAGGGACCGGTGCCCGGCGCGCTCGATGCCTTTTTTGATGGCGTCACTTCTCATATTGCTTCTCCCCCCGAATTTCGCAGATAACAAAAAAGCCGTCCCTGTGGGACGGCCCTGCGTGTCTATTGGGACAGCTCCCACTCGCCGGCTTATTATGTAACGATAAGTACCAGGGAAACCAGTGATATATTCATAGCTTAATTAGTTAAAATACCATAGTTATGGGATGGTTGTCAAATTTGGGATGTGGAAAAGCGGGTGAGTTTGACTTGACATGGTATAATCTCATACGTGGAGACTTCGCGGTTGTACATCGACGAAACAGGAGACCACCGATACAGGCAATTAGATCAGTTGGAGCGCCGGTATTTGGGGTTGACCGGAGTTCTTATTAACAAGGAATACTACGACAAGTCAGTGCCCCAGACACTGGAAGCGTTGAAGAGACAATTCTTCAAGTATGATCCTGATAGACCGCCTATTCTCGTAAGGAGCCACATCGTTTATCGCAAATATGCATTTGGCGTATTGCTCAACGAAGACTTGAATGCCAAATGGGAAACAGCACTTGTTGGTTTTTACAGGGATTTGAGGGCGCAAATCTTCACTGTCGTCATAGACAAGAAAATACATAAAGAAAAATACCCTTTGCAGACGTTTGATGCGTATGTCTATTCCCTGGCTGTTTTGCTTTGGAGGGTACATGGGTTCTTGCGGATTTATGGGCAGAAAGCAGACATTATGGCAGAGGCCAGGGGAAAAGTAGAGGATGCCAGTATTCAAGCGTCGTTTGATTATGTGCGAGAACACGGATTTACCGGATTCGGTACGCCTGAGGGCTATTGCGAAACATACCCGGCCCCGAAGTTGAAATTTGGAACCAAGAGAGACAATGTGGCTGGGCTACAGATAGCTGACCTGATAGCCTACGGTCAGAAGGTTCAAACCATAGTAGAAAATGGTAAACCGTACCACAAGCCAATTAGTCGGTTCACCCAGATGCTGAATGATGCGGTTCAGGCAAAGGTCAATCAATACGGACGGTATTTGCTTGAATAAATGAGAAGGATAGCCCTTGCGGACTACCCTTCTCACGCTAACCCTAACGAGTTATCCTTAATTTGGTATTATAGTAGAACATTTGTTTTTTGTCAAGTCCGAGACGGCAATTGACAGCCAAAGAAAACCAGCCTCAAGTATTCTTGTCCACTACTGATGTATTATTCTGCCGTTTTCACGATTTCCTTGATTGTACAAATGTGGTTCGCCATTCGCGGTGCCATCTCCCGAGTCCCAAGTGGGGGTCTGCAAGTGTCTTAATCTCGTGCGGTTACTTCTCCATCTCCTTCATCTCGTCAATCCGTTGCTGGTGCCTGCCGCCCTCAAACTCGCAGGTAAGAAAGGCGTGGAGCATCTCCGCTAACTGGGACTGGTCGTTCTCCGCGCCCAGGCAGAGGATATTAGCGTCATTATGCTGGCGCGCCCGGCAGGCCGTGAAGTTATTGAACACCATTGCCGCGCGTATGCCCTTGACCTTGTTGGCGGCCATGCACATGCCGATTCCCGTACCGCAGATAAGAACGCCGCGCTCAAACTGGCCGCCGGCGACCGCCTGCGCCACCTTGCGGGCGATTTGCGGATAGTCCACGCGCTCTTCCGTATAAGCGCCGAAATCTTCGCAGGTCTGTCCGGTCTTTTCCAGCAACTCGATAACGCGTTTCTTGAGCGCCAGTCCGCGATGGTCACTACCCACGGCGATGCGCATTAGTTGCCTCCTCAGCGAGTTCAATTTCCGGGCAGACATGCCTTAACAGTTCCAGCGGAATAGCTCCGGCACGCCGGATGATTGGCGTTTCTGTGGTCAAATCCACGACCGTGGACTCAATGCCGCCGGGACATTTGCCGCCATCGATAATCAGGTCAACCCTGTCGCCGATTTGCGCCCGCACTTCCGCGGCCGTGAGCGGGCTGGGATGACCGCTCAGGTTGGCGCTGGTGCCCACAATGGGTTTGCCCAGCCCCCGGATGAGGGCGAGGGGAACCGGATGGTTGGGAATACGGACGGCAATTGTTAAGCCGCCCCCGGTGATGATATCCGGCACGGAGCTTGATTTAGGCAGGACGATGGTGAGTGCGCCCGGCATAAACTCTTCCACCAGGCGCCAGGCAGCCTCTGGAATCGACCGAGCCACCTGCCTGATTTGCTCCCCGTCCGCCACGAGCAGAGGCAAAGCCATTCCCTTCGGGCGGCTCTTCACCTCGAAGATGCGTTCCACGGCGGAAAGGCTGGTCATGCCGGCGCCCAGCCCGTAGACCGTATCCGTGGGGTAAGCCACAATGCCGCCGCGTTTCAGGATGACAATGGCGCGGTTGACCTGTTCCTGCAAAGCCTGCGCAAACCCGGCGTCCATACTGAAAACAGTATAGCACACGGAGAAACTGACGAATGTCAACTGACAAGTTTCAAAATGGAGATTCTGGATAGTTGCAGGAGCCTGCGTTATTGCGCTTGTTGGCTGGCAGTTGATACTTGATTTTTAAGATTTTGCGGGGTGTCTTGTTTGCACAAATTCGGTTATAATATGGTACTACCACAACGGTCGTTTTGGAGGCAAGCGCAAGCAAGCTATGACCATAGAACAGGAAGTCCCGAAGCAAAATCCCACCGGCAGAGTCACGACGAGCGGCGATATAGAAGTCACCACTTACCTGGAAATTGCCAAGGAAAAGGCGGGTGTGCGCCCGGCGCCCGTCGAGCGAGCCCTGCCTACCACCGAGCGCGAATCTATCATCGTGCTGGATTTCGGTTCACAGTATAACCTGCTCATCGCGCGGCGTATCCGCGAGTGCAATGTCTACAGCGAGTTAGTGCCCTACGATGCGCCGTGGGAGAAAATCGCCCATCTCAATCCTAAAGGCATCATTCTGTCCGGTGGCCCGGCGAGTGTCTACGAACAGAACGCGCCGCTGGCCCCGCCCTATGTCTACGAAGGCCGGGTGCCGGTGCTGGGCATCTGCTACGGACTTCAGGCTGTTACCTATCAACTCGGCGGCAAAGTCATCCCCGCGACCAAACGTGAATACGGGCATACGGT
>Ga0315284_10004021_pt1 | contig 20893 bp, 20 predicted proteins | sample YL17G09_16_MG_FD_203696 | JGI IMG/M metagenome (GOLD analysis project Ga0315284, IMG submission 203696) | Sediment microbial communities from Yellowstone Lake, YNP, Wyoming, USA - YL17G09_16 | ecosystem: Environmental > Aquatic > Freshwater > Lake > Sediment | place: USA: Wyoming | collected...
ACGTACGCCCGCCGGAGGCGGGCAGGCACGAGCCAGCAAGATACCAATTCTACAATTAACAATTACACAATGAACCCTCCTACGCTAAAGCTTCGGAGGGCAGGCAATGAATGTGTGCTACGCACATCAGAAGATCAGCGTATCCCGCCAGAGGCCGTACCAGAGGCAGGCAAGCGGACAAGCAGTAGACAGGATACCAGGTTATCAGAATATTGGATAAAGACATGCTATCTCAAGCTGGTCGGTCGGCCCTCACTGGTTGCTTTCTATCAGACTTATCGCATTGCCCCGACTTCTTCAGGTGATCTTCTCCCTGCGCTGTCCGAGGATCCAAAGGAGAAAACACCCAGCCTCGCCCCGCCGCCGCCCGCAAACCGAGTGCTTCTGCTCTTCGACAATCCCCAGCACAAACACCGCACGAATGGCCTCTGTATCGCTCTAGGAACCTGCCTTCGCCCTCACTTTGTTCGTGGCTTCCGCCATAGGCGGACAAGACGGCAGGCAGGCGATGATTCGGTTTTGCTGTTGCTTAGCTCCTAGCTAATGTGTCGTCCTCCAGAGGCGGACAAGACGGCAGGCAAGCCGCCCGCCAAAAGGAACACCACAATTCCCGCCAAAAACAAAACCAAAGCGCTTCGGCAAGCTCAGCGTAAACTCCTGCTCCTTCGGTATTTGTCTTCGTGTTTTGCCCGCCCCGCCAAACCTCTCCCTTCGGTAAACTCAGGGCAAGCCCAAAATGAATGGGTGACTGATCCCTTGTTTTAGGAAGGTTGACCTTAAATAATTGGTATGCCATAATCACGCCGCATGAAAAAGAATTTGGTTATGGTCGTGGATGATGAAAAGATGTTTGCGGATTCACTTGCCGATCTTCTGCGAAGGAATGGTTATGAGGCGATAACTGCCTATTCTGCAGCCGATGCTTTCAAGGCGCTTGATAAAAACAAAGCAGTTTTAGGGCTTGGATCAAATCGCATCAAATGCATACTCCTCGATATAAAAATGCCTGAAATGGACGGCCTTCAATTTCTAGATAAGCTGAGAGAAGAATATAAGGAACGGATCGGCGTGATAATGGTCACGGCTTACGAAGATGATGAGAAATGGCTTGAAGTGGCTTCGGGTTACGTAGCGGGTTATGTTAAAAAGCCCATCAATGAAGAGCTGGTCATTACAATGCTCAATCGGTTTTTTAGCGGCAAAGAAGAAGAGATGGCTCAAGAAACGATGGAAGATTATCTGGCTGGCGAAGAAAAAAGAAAACAATTCCGGAAAGAATAATGATTTTATCGGGCAGGTAATTTTATTCTGAATAATGACCCTTTCCCCGCCTCGCTTTCCACTTCGATCTTTCCAAGATGTTCGCGTACTATCCTGAAAACAATAGAAAGGCCGAGCCCTCTACCTTTTGTAATATGCGTGCTGAAAAACGGCTCAAATATTTTGCTCATATTTTCTTTTGGAATTCCACTCCCATTGTCCGTTACCTCAGCGCAGACAGTGGGATGTCCGTCTTCTTCCACAGTATAAGTTCTAATTCTGATCTCGCCTTTATCCGCAATAGCTTCGCGGGCGTTCTTAAGCAGATTAATGAATACCAGTTTCAGGTCGTCAATATCTCCCTTGATCTTTGGCAAAGCGCCTAACTCTTTAGTCAAATTAGCCCCTATGGGCTGATAAAGATTTAATGCTTCCTCTATTATCTCGTTCAGGTCAAGTTCTTCTTCTTTATGCTCCTTTGGTTTGCTGAGGCGCAGAGTAGTATCAACTATGTCGGTAGCCCTTTTGATCTGTTGCATCAGAATTTCTTTTTCTTCTTTTAGGTTTTTGATCTGGCTGGCATCGTCAGGAAGATTTGATATTCTTACGCCCATTATGGCAAGCGGTGTCCGTATCTCGTGATTATATTCCTGGATAAGTCTTGCCATAGCCGCGATTCTTTCTGAAACGGCCAACAACCTTTCGGTATCATAAAGCTTCTTTTGTGTTGCTTCATATTCTTTTTTTACTTCCTCATATGGCTTAATGCGTAGAATGGAGTCGGATACTTCATCGCCGATCGTTTCAAGCAGGTCATAATCCTGATCATTGTAGGAATCCTCTGACCTTTTCTTTCCTAGAACTATCAGCGCCGATAATTGGTCCATTGAGAAGCAGGGAACGCATAATTCATCCGGGAGTCCGGAGAAATCATCCCTTGAAACTATATCCTTGTTTTCCCGGATAGTTTTAATGATAGGGCTATCATCAGGGATCCTCATTCCCGCGCTCGCGTAATCGCCTGTGTTATCCGGCAAAAGCAGCGACACTCTAGTGACATCGACCTGTTCATCCAAATTCATTTTAATGATTTTCAATGCTTCCTCGATTGAAAATGCTCTCCTTAATTCAGATGTTATCTTTCTCTGGACCTTACGATAATCGTACCACCCTTTTATGAAAGCTTTATCCGCGCCGGTTTGAATGAAAAAGCGGATATTCTGGAATGAAACACCGGCGGCAATACCGTACAAAACGCTAAGCGCGATAAAAGCCGTGTCTACTCCCGGGAAGATGAATGTACGGTAGAGCATTACAAGAATGAGATATAACACGCCGAGGAAGCTTGCCGAGATGATCCAGGCTGCGGTTCGACTTATGGCGAGAGAAATGTTCAATAAACGATGTTTCGTGATGGCATAGGCAATGATAATAAAGTAAGCACCCATTGATATAAAGCTTGCCGGATATATTGATATCCCAAAGGTGGCGAAATAATCTATTGATGAAGTGTAGGCTGCCCCAAAGGCGAGGAGAAAGTATATTATCTGGTTTTTTATCTTTTGATTATCTTCCGTTCGAAGACGGGCGAACAATTCGACAAAACTGAAAATCATATAAACAAAGAAAAACGGAAAAAATATCCTGCTTAGAAAGCCCCATTTGGGGAAATATCCCCAGAAGAAAGTTTGGACACCTGTATCCATCCAATTTGTCGTGAGGATCAGTAGCGCAAAAATGGTGCTGATCAAGTAGCCGCTAATGACGTAATATTTTCTTTTGTCGTATAAACCGAGGAAGGCTACAACGAAGGAGTAAACAGTTGAAGAAAGAAAAACCACCCCGATATTGTCGATTTTAAACCAGAATAAACCAACTTCCGGAACTTGCGAGAGATATCCCATAGCGGTGCATAAAAACCAGATACTCCCGCTAAGGCTCATTATAAGGAAGGTCAGCGCAACACGATTACCCCTCATTTTATAAAAAACAAATATCCCGCTTAACAAGATCAAAGCTCCAACGGCGAAAAGAGGAAGCGCATGAATGTTAAAGAAGTAATTATCTGGTGAAAATATGCTCATCGGGGCTATGCCTTTCTGCGAAGATTCTTCAGTATGCTATCATCGATAAATCCGGTGATGTTCCTGAAATCGGCGACTTTAACGCCCGCTTTTTCGGAAATTTCCCATAGTTTCAAAACATATTCTTCCGGTATCGGGTCGATATGATCCTCGTCATATTCTTTCATCCAGCACAAAAGAAGAAGCTCCGCGAAACAGCTGTAAACCTCGTTATCTTTCTTTAGCCCGAAATCGCAATTTACTTTGAGCCCTTCGACTTCCGCGACACCCGATTCAATAACTATGACATCTTGTCTTTCTCGCGGAACTTTTACTGAAACATTCCTCGGCTGAGCGGCATCGATAACTATCGAACCAGCTTTAAGATGATCCGACCTGACGATGGCTCCCGGCGTATTTGTAACCGTAAGGATAATGTCGGCATCATTGATGTCGTAAATATTGTCCGATGAAGATATATTCATTGCCGGATGGGTCCGTTTTAATTGATTAAAGATATCTTTAAGTCCCGCCATATTTTTATCGATAAGCAAAACGTTCGAGAAATATTTCAAAAGGAGCTTACTTGACATGGAGCCGACAAAGCCCGCGGCTCCAACAATAGCGAGTTTGCATGTCTTTTTATCAAGGCCCGCCAATTCCGATGCTCTGATGACATTTTTGGCGGCTATAACTGCGGAAAAAGCGTCGCCGTTTGTTATAGACATTTTGACTTTTCCCCGCAGATAAGCGCCATGCTCCGTGACTATAGGCACAAAAGCTCCAAGCCCCAGCAGTTTGGCCCCTAATTTTTCCGAGAATTTGGCTGCTTGAAGAATCTTCTTTTTTGCCAGCGTCTGATGGAGCAGCATCATCCTTGTGCTCATCGAACAAAAGACAACCCAGCCGGCAATGTGACGGCCATCCTGTCCTTGATATCCTGTGATCTTTGCCAGAACTATCGGGGGATGGTTTCTACTGATAATTTTCAAAAGGTTTTTCGGTAATTTATCAGCAAAGGGATATTTTCTTGCTATATCCGGGAGTAATTCGATAGGGTGAGCCAAGAAGACATATTCGCCGGGGCCCATGAATAATCGGACCATAAACCGCGGCATAAAGAGGATCAAAATATCCCTAACTGTTAAAAATACTGCCCCGATGTTATTTAGCATTACGATTTGATTATACCATTCAAAAAATGCGGTGTCATTGAAGGAGGAAGTAATGCGACCAAAAAAAGGTTCCCCCAAGCTAAAGAAGCCTGAGGGAACCCGATCTTTACCCAACATGAGCTAAGCCATATTCAAGCTGGTCCTGCAAGGCATGTAAGCAACCCTGACAGATATAGACTGAACGGCTAAGAACATATGGCCTGAAAGCTATATGATCTATTCCCTCGTTAATAGGAACAAGAAACGAATGACACACACAACATCTTCTCATAATTAATACTCCTTACTTTGTAACTAACAATTTAAGCTCTTTTATCAGGACGCAATGCGCCCTGGCTTTACTAAGACTCTGAATGTACTCGAGAAATCGGGAACAACGAGCCTTTTCTCTGGAGCAGCAGGCCATGCCAGGAAAACGATCCTGACAATGCATGCATGGGGACAAAACTGAAGCAAACATAATTAAACCACCTCCTTTTCGCTAAACACTAAACACCTGGAAGCTAAATCAGCCGGCAAAGACGCGCCACCACCGCAAAGGAACACAATGACGGGAACGCCCTGAGTAACAGCCTGCCGGACCGTGTAAAGAGAGCCGCGTGACTGGCCGTGAAGGAAAGCAACGACAACCGAGGAAGCAGAAACAAGCCGCCTGTTGCGGCCCAAAAGCGCGGAGACAACCGATGAACGAGGCTGAGACGGAGAAGCTGAACCCCAAACCACCTGACCACCAGAAGCAAGAAAAGAAGAAACCTGAGACTGAACGGAGGAAGGAAAGCCAGAAGCGGAAGACCAAGCTGAATAAATGATCCCACGAGCGGAAGCCCCCTGCTGAATAACTGCCTCAAGAGCGAATGAATCAGCCCCCACAGCGCCGCCGGAGGCAATGCTGTAGCCGCGGGAAAGAAGAAGAGAAACAACACGGGAAACAAGCGGAGCAAAAGAAGCGGGCAAGGAACGAGAACCAATGACACCAGCGAGACGAGACATATATAACACCTCCCTAATGCACAAAAAGGGAGCATTTTACCGCCCCTGTCACCCGAAGCGAGTGAAGTGAATGAGCCACACCTAATATCTAATTATGGCGAATGAGCGTAACGAGCGGAGGGCGCAAGGAGGAAAAAATCAAAGTCCTTATATCTAATTATGATTTTTTCCGACGCAGCGATGAGTCGAGGCCGCCACAGGCGGACTCGCCGACATTGACAGGGAAAGGCGGTAAAATGCTATACTGGAAAGGCTGGGAGCAAAAACTATATTATTATATTTTCTAGTTTTTCTTGTGAGTTGATTGCATCATGTGGCAGACTACTTCTTATTCTTTAGAAATATAATATGTTCAAGCGGCTGTTGATTTGACGCGCAATAGAATGCGTACCTTAAGCCCTTTATTCTGTCACACAACCCGGTGGAATAGCCAAAAATATAGTTCCTCATCTTGTTCGCGGCGATCGAATCCTGCGCTCCGCCAATAAGCAATATAAATGAGATATTATTGGGGTTTATTCCTTTTGGCATATGTTCAAATTTGCGGTATTTTTTAAGTGAAACTGCCTGAGAATAGTAATATGTGGCCTTATTCAATAATTTTAGCAGCATGTCACTTTCTTTCTTATTTCTACATAGGGCGGATTCTAAAATACATCCTCTAAGTATATCTGTAAGTTTATGCCAGGTCTTCATAAATCCCCTCCTTATAATATTTTATATCTCGTATATAGAAGCGCTTTGAGTGTTTTTGCCATTTTAAGGTTTGCTCTTGCTTCCCTTAGATCCCTTTTCTTCCTATAACAGAGGCACATTCCCAGGAAAGCCTTATGATTATTTGAGAGTTCGACCGATCTTTCAAAACAGGGCATGGCTTTATCAGTTTGCCCGAGAAGATAATAAATCATGCCTAATACGTAATAGTTGTCGCTTTGAAATGTTTCATATAATTCATTATTCTTAATCTTTTCAGTAAGGTCGACGGCTTTTAATATGGCTTTCCGAGCTTTTTCATATTCCTTTTTTTCCATATACAGTTCCGCCAAAAATGAAAATGCTTGATGGGTGAATCCATATTCAATCTCCCTCGAATACCTATATTTATTGTCAGGATCAAAGTTTATTATGGCCTCGAATTTGGCGATGAGGCTGTCAATCTGGAAATCAGTAAAGTGATCGAAATTATCCCCATGTTCATCAACAGCTATGGAGCTGAGCTGCTCGAGCAGCTTTTGTATTATCTCGCTCATATATGGAGGCCATTATAAAGGTCTGCTATGACATTACGGGGCAGAGGATAATATTGAATGATCGAACTTCGATATCCTGGTCGTGTTCCTCTCGAAAAGAAGCGGAACTGTTTTCATTTTCCTGCCAGGATTGTTCGCGATCGTCAATTGCATTTCCTCATACTTAGAATCTAGTTGCCCCGTATAATAATTCTTGCGGTATATAAAGATGGCTGTGTCAGCAGTATTACCAATAGCCTTGCTCCCCCTGAAGTCGCTTAATCTGAAATCCTGCGGGAATTTCCTCAAATCCACACCGCGATTCAATTGGGCAGTTATTATTATCGGCACGCCTAATTTTTCCGCATAATATTTTAAGGAAGTCATATTGTCTTTTATTTTTGATGCGTTCGTCATATCGGTCAGCAGTGACAGGTAATCTATAACGACCAAACCCAAATCTCCTTCCATTGCGGCTTTGTCCATATAATAAAGGATATCGGCAGTTGATAAGCGAGGCTTATCGTATATGTACAATGGAAGAGGGGCTAAAGCCTTCAGGGCTTTTGATATTAGCTTCCGATCTTTATTGCCCGGCAGCTTTTTCCTTAACAGGCAGTAATCGATATTTGAATCGATCCCCCATATTCTTCTGACAAGCAAGTCGCGAGGTGTCTCGAGTGAAAAGTATAAAACATTTGTTTTTTGCGCTCTGGCTGTGTTTATGGCAATATTCAATGCGAGCGCTGTTTTCCCTATGGAGGGCCTTCCGCCGATGGCAATGAGCTGACCATTCATTATGCCGCCAAGAACCTGGTCCAATGCCATGATTCCTGTTTTAATTGGTTCTTTCTTTTTTACGTTTATACGGGCATCCCTTGTCATTGAGGCCTTTAATATATTGCCAACTCTATTTTGCTTATCCATTATCATTATAATCCCCCTCTTTTGTAAGAAGGACATTATAGGGTGGGGCTATGACACCATGAGGCAGAGGAGATAGTTAATTCCAAACCTCGTATTTTTTTACCAGCGGCGCAATAACTTTAAACTTCTCTATCCCTTGTCCTAACCTGAAATTACGCATGGCCGAATCATTGTGCTTTTTATTGGCTGCCAGCCAGCGCTTGTGAGCGCTTTCCGAATATTTGGCCACTATCCTTTCGGGAACAATAAAAAACCTGGTATGCTTGTTTTCGTCTTCCAGAATAACAAAGCAAAATTTTCTTTTTACGGGATTCCGGTCTATGGTCAATGACTGCAGCGGCCACCTGTAAGTCCCTTTAAACGCGCCGTATTTACCCGGTTTGCCCGTTCTGGCTGTTTTCACTTCCAGCCGGAGCATTGGCCCTCTAGGCGCGGAAGCCAGGATATCTATGCTTTTCGTGTTCCCCAGGGTCATGTTCGCGTCATACCCATGAAGCGCCAGTTGAGACAGAACAGCAAATTCACCGGCGATCGAGACGGAGTTTTTGGTTAATTTATTGTTTTTCATTGTTGCCTCCTTTATAGGGGGTAATATAACATTGGGACTATGACACTATGGGGCAGAGGAGATAAAAATGCTTTTCTCTTAACGAAGTTTAAGTTCACTAAATGGGAGAGAAATTGCAGAAGTTTGAGAAAATTTCCCATTTTTTGGTAATAGAGGATTAACTAATTTCAACTTCCCACCTAAAATATATAAATAATCCTCTTTTGTACCTCCCAATTTTATAATATTGAAACCTATTTTCTTGGCTGATATTTCATCCATAACTTCCAAAACAGGACGTAATTCCTTCACAACTGACTTGTTTAGTTTTTCGTCCCATTCTCTCCTTCCAATAAGAATCGGACTGTGCTTGGAACTATGGATATATATCCCATTATTGAAGTTCTTTTCTTGCTTACCCTTTGCAACAACTGCCCAAATATCGATATCATGTATTTTCATATTTCTTTTCTCCTTTATATATTGCTTATATTCCTCAACAAGGTTTACCTTTATCACTCCTCTTTTTATAACCAGTTCTAATGTATCCGCCCAACTTAATATTGCATATCCGATATTTGGATATTTATTCGTTAACCGCTGATCAATATTCATATTGCCAACTTCACAGATAAATGCAAATAGCTTTAGTTTTGATTTGGATCTATTAAGTTCCTGAGAATACTTGTTCGCCTGTTCATAAGTTACTTCATTGGTTTTAATTTTTGATTCAACATATAAAGCTACTTTATCATTTTGGATCTTGATATCTGTTCGCCCTTTGGATTTGCCTTTATAAATATGATGTTCCAACTCGAATGTTGTGGCTTTGAAAGTATTATTATCAACCTTAATGGGTTTCTTATTTGCTGCAAGGCTTACCCTATTGATCAGATAGTTCAATAGTGTTTTATCTTTCCTGACAATAACGGCAAATGCTTTTGTAATTGCGTTTTCATCTTTGCCGGCAATATCCATTATTGAAACTATTTGTTTGTTTTTATCTATTGTTTTGTTTTTCATACTCTTATCTCTTTAATTTCTTTCCTTATTGAATCCCTTAAACTAATTGGTTCCAAAATCTTTACTTTTGAGCCAAAACTCATTATCCAAGGCTTTATCTCATCTGTCCCTGCCACCCGGAAGGTAAGTGTAGCAGAACCATCCTTATTTTCAACGGTCTTTTGGCTAGAGTGCCATTTTCTTTCGGCAACCCACCCTGCAACGGCTGGCTCAAAGCGGAGAACGACTTTCACCACCGGCTCGCCCTCATGAATTCCCCAGGAATCTGCCAGGAACTTTTCTATCGAGAAATTCCTTGGTATTACCGACTTTTCATCTAGGACCTTTATTTCTTTAATATTGGATACCGCGAATGTCCTTATGTCATTCCTCAAATGGCATAAGGCGATGAGATACCATGCTCCCATAGTATGCCGCAGATGATAAGGATCGAGTTTCCTTTTTGTTGTCTCATTTTTTGCTAAAGAGTAATACTTAATCTCAACGCTTCTTTTGTTCTTTATAGCTTTTGTAAGCTCCGCGAAGACTTTTGCTGAATTCTCGTCCAACTCTCTTGTCTGTTTTATATCAAACGAATATGCCTGCCCTATCTCCTGAAAATTTATCGAGATCTCTTCCGGAAGCAAAAGTTCTATCTTTTCGAATGCTTTTCTTATTTCTTCCTCAAACGGGGTGTGCTTATATTTTCTCAGTATCTCTTCGCCAAGGAAGATGGAAACAAGCTCGCCTTCGGTCAGCTTTACCTCAGGGAGCGAAAATTTTTCTTCGGAATAATAATAGCCGTTCTTCTCTTTGCTGTACTGGATAGGAGCGCCGAGTGAATCTTTCATTGCCTCAATATCGCGGAGTATGGTGCGCTCGGAAGTTTCGAATAGCTCGGCCAGCTTCCTGCAGTTCGGATATCTTTTCTGCCTAATTAGCTGATCGATCTTTGCTAACCGTATATATGTATGGCGTTCCATAACAGGAACATATTATAACACACATATGACATCATCTGTCATAGTTGTTTTACGATATTTTGGCCCGATCCGTTATTTTTTCCAATAATCCATATATAATGATAGCGGAGGCGATGAATATGGAAAACAGGGTGGAAAAGTTCAGGGGAGCGATATACAGGCTTAAAAGGAACGAACTGGTCCACATCTTCAGAGGGATGAAAAACGAGATAAAGGGCCTTGATGACCTCGATATCAGGACGCACCTTTTGAAGGAGATAGAGAGCGAAGAAAAACTGATGCGGGAGCTTCTTATTTCGATATTCATGACAGGGCTTGAAAAGCTGCAAAAGACCTATTACCGCGCGAAAAAAAAGGAAGACGCGAAGCGGATAAACGAGCTGTATTTGAGGATAATCGATAAGACCGCATATTTGAACAACAACATGGCTGTCGAAATGATGGCGGAAAAGAAATATGACGAGGCGATGCCTCTCCTGGAAAAGGCGATCAATGAGATAATGAAGGATAACAAGCTGGACCCTGATGCCGGAGGGATCATGGATAACTATTTTTGCGCCCTTTTCAACCTGAAGGAATACGGACAGGTCATCGATGCCTGCCCGAAATTAATAGAGAAGGTCGGAAGAAAGTCGTCCCCTCCGTCAATGAAAAACGCGGTCCTTTCCCTGATATGGCTTTCGCTGGGGGACGCGTACCTTAAGCACATGATGAAAGAGGAAGCGCTGGGCGCTTACATGCAGGCGTACATGATCTGCCCCGACAATATTTTCGTGAAGATCGCGCTCGCGAAATATTACGACGAGATCAATGACTATGATTCCGTGAAGAAATTATGCCTGGAAGTGATCAAGAAGGACAAGACCTGCTGCGAAGCATATTTCCAGCTGGCCATGGCGTATGTATTTACAGGGGAAAGAGAAGAAGCGAAAAAGTACCTATACGAGGCATACAAGCTTGATCCCAAGGACCATGCCACAAAAAGCAATCTGCTGCATTGCCTATACGAGCTTGGGAAAGTAAGGGTGCCCACGAACTGCGATGAAGACGATTTCATTGACGAGCTGGCGGAGAGCGGGGAAGGGAACGCGATAATAGCCAAAGAATTCGGAGCGGCAGGGGTCGAGTCGATCAGGAGCATGATCGAGGATGTATTCAAGGGAGGAAAGGAAACATGAATACAGGCAGATTGAATTACCGATCAAAAAGGAGCAGAATAAACACATGCCGACATATTCAAACTCAAAGATAGGAACATACGAAAACTGCCCGCGAAAGTATAAATTCAACTATATAGACAAGATCGAGCTTCCCGAATCTCCTGAGGGCATTGAGGCGTTCCTTGGCTTAAGGGCGCATGAAACCCTGGAACAGCTCTACAAGGACCAGAAAAGAGGCAAGGTTTTAACGCTTGCTGAAACACTGGAATACTATAAAAGCATATGGGACAAGAAATGGAACAGCAATGTGCGCATAGTGCGCAAGGGTTATAAGCCCGAGCATTATTATGAGTCCGGCATAAAGCAGCTAACGGATTACTACGAACGCTATAAGCCGTTCAATCAGACATACACGCTGGGGACCGAGGTTCGCATATATTTTGACCTTGATAAAGAGGGCAATTACAAAATAATAGGATATGTTGACCGGCTCTCCCATGACGGAAAAGGCCGGTATGAGATCCACGATTACAAGACAAGCCAGGTGAGCATGACGCAGAAGCAGGCGGATGAAAGCAGGCAGCTCGCCCTTTATCAGATATATGTTGAGGATAATTACAAAGACGCGAAAGAGATAGTTTTAATATGGCATTTTCTTCTGGACAACCGCGAAGTTACCTCAAGGCGCTCAAAGCAGGACATAGCTTCTCTTAAAAATGAATTGCTGGCCAGCATCAAGCAGATAGAAGCGGACAATGAATTCAAGCCGCAAGAAAGCAGGTTGTGCGACTGGTGCGAATTTGCTGAGATATGCCCCGCAAAAAAGCATGGCATTGAGCTTGAAAAGAAAGAGAAGAACGAATATTTAAAGGACAGCGGGCTTGTTTTGGTGGGTAAATACGCGAAGTTATACAAGGAAAAAGAAAAGATAGAATCCGAGGTTGAAGCAGTTGATGCAGAAATTGAAAAACTTAAAGAAGCGATCATCGCATTTGCTAAAAAGAAGGACTTGAGCGTGGTGCAGGGGAAGGAATACAGGGTAAGCGTGAAGATAGAGGATAAGCCGCATTTCCCGGCGAAGAGTGATGAGGGAAGGGAAGAGCTTGAGGAGATTATACGAAAGATTGGCAAGTGGGATGAGGTTTCCGACCTTAGCACAACAGCGTTAATTAAAGAGTATGTGAAGTGGGATGCTGATATAATCAAGAAAATCAAGAAATATTTGACGAAGGTTCATATGGAGACGGTTGGGAAGCCGGTGGTGGAATTGTTTAAATAAAAATTATGGCAAACAAAAATCTTACAAACGCAAAACGGGCAAAGAACGACGAATTCTATACGCAGTACGATGATATTCAAAAAGAGATTGAAGCGTATTTAGAATACAACCCTAATACATTCCGCGGGAAGGTAGTGTATTGTAACTGCGACGATCCATTCGAAAGTAATTTCTTTCGGTATTTCGTGCTAAATTTCGACAAGCTTGGATTGAAACAGCTTATAACCACCAGCTACAAGCCATCGCCCATAGCCAACACGCAACTGAGCTTGTTAGGCGATGATAAAACTCTCACAAAATTAAAGGGCCGTCCGAAGATAACCGCCAACAAATTCATTATTAACGAGGTGCACGATATAGATGGCGACGGCGAGTTCAACTTGAAGGACATAGCCTTGCAGTTAAAGTCAAACAAAAACAACGAATGGGAACCGTTAGGGGGTGATGGTGACTTCCGTAGCGAGGAATGTATAAATCTGCTTAAAAGATCCGACATCGTGATAACAAATCCGCCGTTCAGCCTGTTTCGCGAGTATATAAAACAACTTGTTTGTGATAAAAAAAAGTTTTTAATCATCGGCAACCTGAATGCAATTACCTATAAAGAAGTATTCCCATTACTTAAAGAGAATATAGTTTGGTTGGGTAATAATTATAAAGTCAATGCAGGTGCGATGTTTTTTGAGATACCAGAATACATTGCTAATTTGGAGCAAGTTCGTGAAATAAAAACAAATGAAAGCGGTAAGAAAGTTTATATCACCAGAGTACAAGGCGTGCGCTGGTTCACCAATCTTGACCATGGGCGCCGTCATCAACCACTACCACTCATGACCATGGCAGAAGTGATTAAGTTTGCAACAAAAAAGCCTTTTGAAAAATATGATAACTATGACGCAATAGAAGTGTCTTTGGTTAAAAATATCCCCAGCGATTATAAAGGCGTGATGGGCGTACCAGTTAGTTTTCTAGACAAATACTCACCCGAGCAATTTGAGATTATTGGAATGTGTGAAAATGAAGATCTGTATAATTTAAAAACAAAAGTCTATAAAACGGCAGAGTGTAAGCAAGCATACCATGAGAAGTTTAAGAAAAAAGGGACTTATGATATGAATGCAAGTGGAGTGGTTATTCGAAATGGTTTATCGGAAAAAGTCTACCAAAGAGTACTTATTAAGCATAAGAAAAGGAGATAAAATGAAAACATATTTAAAAATCGACATTACTGTTGAAGACATTTGTGAAGGATTTGTCTATAACGAACTCGAGGGCAAGGGTCTATTCGGCTTGTCTGGCAAGCTCACCATTCAGCCGGAGTATCAACGCAACTATATTTATGCTTCTGACGGCGGCAAAAAAGAAGTAGCTGTTATTGATTCAGTTTTAAAAGGGTACCCAATAGGGTTGATTTATTTTAATAAAGTAAGCGCCAGCAAGCTTGAAGTTCTAGACGGACAACAGCGGATTACTAGTCTTGGGCGGTTTATAACTGATAAATTTGCTATCAAAGATGAAAATGGTATGCCTCAAAATTATAGCGGTATGGCAAAAGATAAGAAAGCCAAGATATTGGAAACGATTCTAACCATTTATGAATGCGAAGGGAAGGAAAGCGAAATAAAAGAATGGTTTAAAACAATCAATATCGCCGGGATACCACTCAATAATCAGGAATTACTTAATGCCGTGTATTCTGGCCCCTTTGTCACGCTAGGAAAAGCTGAGTTCAGTAACAGCCAAAATGCAAATATTCAAAAATGGAGTGCATATGTGTCTGGCAGTGCCAATAGGCAAGAATTTTTAGAGTGTGCGCTGGATTGGGTAAGTAAAGGCAATATCGGCGATTATATGAGCCGTCATCGCTTTGATAAAAATATCAATGAATTAAAGAAATATTTCAACAGCGTGATCGACTGGATTTCCAGTGTATTCACTGATGTTGAAAGCGAGATGCGCGGCCTTGAGTGGGGACGACTGTACGAAACGTATCACACGAAGGCGTATAATCTCTCGAAGGTGTCAAGCGAAGTACAAAAGCTTTACGCTGATCCGTATATAAAAAACCGCAAAGGTGTTTTTGAATATATTCTCGGCGGCTCTGTTGATACAAAATTGCTGGAAGTTCGAGTTTTTGATGAAGCAACTAAAAGATCAGTATACAAAGAACAAACAACTAAAGCTGAAAAGAAAAAGGAATCCAACTGTCCGCTTTGCGCTCTTGGGCATGATGCCAACAAGAGTAAGATTTGGAACCCGGAAGAAATGGATGCCGACCATGTAGCGGCATGGAGTAAGGGTGGTAAAACAGCGGCCAAGAACTGTCAACTTCTCTGCAAAACACACAACCGGGCAAAAGGGAATCGATAAAGTTAAGGGCGCAAAATAGGAATAATAATGCATTGTTGGTTTGTTAGGGCGGGGTAGGAGGGAATAATAGAGGGATGTTACATGAATACTGAAGAGTTAAGGATTAAACAAGGTCAATTTGAGGGGCAAAGAGAGGATTATTTAAAATCGATTGCTCAGCCAGAAAAGGATCGCAAGAAATTCATTAAATTATTCCCTATAAATAGAATTAAAGAGATGACGATAGATGAATTCATTGTAGGGAAGCGATCTGGAGATTCTTTCTGTTATTGGCTTGAGCGAAAGTTGGTAGACCTTGGAAATATTTACGGCTCAACTGCTTCAAAGTTCGGGGTTTATTATGGGAAAAGGAAATCAGACAAAGATGTAAAATACCGTGTTACCCGCAGATTTGGCGATAATCCAGAAGAAGGATTCAAAAACATCAAGAATGAGATCGTGACCCTACTTGAATCAGCAGGGCGCGATGATCTAATAAAGATAAAATCTAATCATTTGTCTGCAATGTTTAAAGGGAAAATACTTTCCACATATTATCCCAATAATTACCTTAATGTATTCGCAAACGATCATCTTAATCATTTTCTCGATTGTTTAGGGATACCATATACCAGAAAAATGGATGAGGTGGATAAAAGAGAACTATTGTTGGGGGTTAAAAACCAGGACCAGGAGATGAAAAAGTGGTCGATATATGCCTATACGAAATTTTTATATTATCTCTTTGGTCGTCCGGTCAAAGGTAGCGGGGCATCCCCTGGTATCAAGGATTATATAGAACCTATATATCCACCACCAGATCAGGTAAGGGCAACATTTGAAGATCTTAATTTGTCTGATCTCGATCCTATAAAAAAGCGGACAAAAGGTGCTTCTAGGGTGGGCAAAATTGATTTTGAAAGCGAAAGCAGAAGGAATAGAAAGACGGGAGAAAGAGGAGAACTGGTTGTTTTTGATAAAGAAAGAGAGCATCTGAGGAAACTAGGCAGAGATGATTTGGCAAATAAAGTAAAGCATGAATCAAAAGTAAACGATGCTGCCGGATATGATATTCTTTCTTATGATGAAAAAGGCAATAAGAAATACATCGAAGTAAAATCTACAAAATCAAATCTTCCAAAAAGCACAAGCACAAGTTTTCTGATCTCGGATCCTGAGATCAATAAAGCAAAAGAACTGCCCAATTACTACGTATATCTTGTATTCGAGGTGCATACAAAGTCACCAAAAATATGTAGGCTGGCAAATCCATTCAAGTTGTCCGCCGATAAGATAAGGATAGTGCCAATAAGTTATCGAGTTAATTTAAAAATGGGCCATTAATTCAAGGGATAGAATATTTCCTGTGCTTCAAAAATCGATAAAAAGTCTAAAACACCGTTACACCCCCGAATTTCTCGCCAAAGCCGACGGGAGTAATTGGGATAAGGGTCAAGGGATTAGGGGCAAGGGATTAGGGGCAAGGGAAGAGCATTGTCTACACTTGTCTTTCACTCTGCATCACTTATCTGCCCCTATATCTAACCACTAACAATAGAACCGATAATGCGCAAACGAGGCTGAGGCCATTCGAGAAAATTAATGGCGCGTCTCGAACGATAACGGACCTTACTGTAAGCAACGCTATCCCTATAACGGTCAGAAGAATACTGCTTATGGAAATATCTTGTGAACTCTTTCGTTTAAGCAGTATGAGTATCTGCGGGAGGGCAGAGATCGTTAATAAAATGCCCGGGAGATAAAATAATAAATTAATTGCGCAATTCTTAATAAAACTTAACATGTTATTTCTTTAATGCCGCATCTATTCCAACGAGAACAGCCGTTGCGGATATGACCTTATACCAGTTATTCTCCCACCAATCAGGTTGAATGCCGACATCAACGGTTATAACATCGCCATATTTGATCTCTTTTGTGTAATCTTCACCTGCGAATGCTTTAGCTTCAGTAATGGATTTAGCTTCTTTGACGTCCCAGGTATTCTTTTTAAGGTCGTGCTGAACAACATATATCGATCGTGGTGTCAGGTAGACCACAAGCTGAGGCTTATCCACATACTTGGCAAATTCAGTCGTCAAATAGGCCTGAAATTCATTAAGCATTTTACCCTGAGCTTGGACCCTCCCGAGAAAGGGGAGCGCAATCGTGCCATCAGGCGCGATAGTTTGTTTTGTATCCATATCCTTCTGATTAAGGATTTTGACTTCAAGGAGATCATTGGACGCAAGAATATATTCTTGCGCAAATCCCAAATCCAAATGACAAAATCCCAACAAGGTAATATTTATTATAAGAATTGATGCGATGAGTTTTTTCATGGGAGCACCTCCTGTAAAGTCGGCTTCTTGAATTTGCACCGCATTTGCACCGCAAGCTATTTAAGAGTTCTTAAATCGATTATATGGCCCAATCACATGTCCCAAAATGTCCCAAAAATGTCTCAAAGCATTTGTCGGGTATTGGGACACCCCGATGTCCCAAAAATGTCCCATAATCTATAAAAGAATATAATACAATCCTCTTTTCCCTTTTCCTTTTCTGGCGATCAATCCTAATTTGATAAGTCGATTCATGTCTCTGGTGAGGGATTTTCGATTAACATCCGGACAAAGCCCTATAAACTCTTTCATGGTTAATCTGCCAGTTGTATTTAAATATTCAACAGCTTTTTTTTGCCGCTCATTAAGTTCGATCTTCTTTTCTTCAGTTTGCAGCTTACCCATATCCGCGCCGAACAAGGAGACTATTACAGTATTTCCAACATCCTTAAATACCGGCAAAGCGGGCTTTAACGGGTGATGCTTGACAGCGTCATAGATACGGTCAACTCCGTCACCGATCGCCTCTATGTATTTAAGCTGATTCAGCACCTTGACCAGAATGGGATTCCTGGAGGCCTGCTTATGGAGGATGTTTTTCGCCGTTATGCCCGCGGGAAAACCCCCGGGGCTAGAATAATCGATCCTGCCTTTGAACATTTTTATTATGATCCGGCTGCCTGAAATGAAATAATCGCGGTGAGCGACCGCATTAACTATCAGCTCGCGGATGGCGTAAAGAGGATATTCGGGGATCTCTTCGCGTGGAACTCTAGTCGGGATCAGACGGGATGCGATCTGAATATGCTCTTTTATGTAGTCGTCCGCTTTATCTATGAGGCCGAACAAATTACCGTAAAAATCCTTTATATCAAGATATTTGTCCGAGACGCTTTCGCCGGGATACCTTACTATTGTTATTTGGTTCTGGGGAATGAATTTCGCCGGTTCTTTGCCGAACAAAAGCATTCCCGCATTGGTTATTTTGCCTTTCCTGATGCAGCCAAGGCTTTCAAGAAGTTTTTTGTCATCAGAAACTATATTCCTGCCAGAAAGGGTTTTATATTCCGCCCTGAACCATTTTACTTTATTCCAGTCTATATCCCGAACTGACGCGCCGGCACTTATGATAAAAGAGATTTATTGCTTTTATCTGAAAAAACCGATCGCATTAAGGAACTCCCCGAATCAAAAGCTATTTCGATATTAAATCAAATTCATAAAGCTAGAATATTAGGCGACGAACAGGCAGTATTTGATATTACTCTTGAGCTGGAAAGAACTCTTCGATTAAAAGATGAATACATTAATCAAGCGATAAGAGAAAAAGATTCAAAAATAGCAGAACTAACTGATAAATTAAAGTTATCTGACGACGAGAAGATAATAATTAAAGGCGACCTAGTTAGGATGAAGAATATATGGAGATGGTTTTGGTATATTGGCAGAAGCATTGTTGCATTCCTCGTTTTTTATTTGCTATATATGTATCTCTTTCAAGACTTAGTGAAAGCTTTTCGATACAACGATCGATATCATCTAGTGGAAGTTGCGCTAAGAATAGGCGCCCCTTTAATCTATATATTTAAGGATTATTATGATACTAAAAATAAATTAGACTAGATAATAGACTGTACCGGCCCTCATTTTTGTCAAGCTTGAACTATCTCTCCTTAAGCGTATAATCTTCTCTAGACTGTTATCAATATAGTGGGTTGATTATATGAAAAAAGAAAGCATCAAATCGCACCTTAAACCATATTCTATACTTCAAAAAAGAGAAACAACAATCAATCATGCCTTTGCATCCGCCGTCGCCCCCAATGATATGTATGATGAAAACATTGTATCTGAAGCCATTAAATATCTAGGACAAGACCCCAATCGGGATTTGTTTTGTGTCTATTGCGGCAAAAAGGCTGAAACATGGGATCACGTACATAGTCTGGTTAAAGATATGAATTTTTCAGGTTATGGACATGTCATTGGCAATTTGTTGCCATGTTGCAAGCAATGTAATTCGGAAAAGGGAAGTAAAACATGGGTGGATTATTTAAATGGGAAAAGAATAAGTAAAACAGTAAAAAACAAGAGAAAAGCAAGAATAAAGGCTTATATAGATAGATACCTACCACGCGGGATTGACTATAATGTTCTTAAAAGCAAATACACATCAGATATAAATGAATATGAATCCATCAAAAGTAAGATATTCTTGCTGATGAAGAGAGCAGATAAATTAGCATCTTCAATTAGGATGAAGCTCATCAACAGTAAATAGCATTTACAATATCATGGATAATTTAACTAAAGTTAAAAGAAGCCTATGCATGTCAAGGATAAGAAGCAAGAATACTACCCCAGAAATAATCGTTGAGGGCATTCTGAGGAAGCTAATGATAAAAGCTAAGCATCATGTTGTCAGCTTGCCAGGCAAACCAGATATAGTTATCCCAAAAAAAAGGCTAGTCATTTTTATTAATGGCTGTTTTTGGCATCAGCATAAAAACTGCAAAAGAAAGGTTATGCCGAAAACTAATGTTCAATACTGGAGGAATAAACTAAAGAGGAACATCCTTTTGCAAAAAAAGCATATATTAGCGAATAAAAGATTGGGATGGAAAGTGAAGATTATTTGGGAGTGCCAAACAAAGAACACGACGAAGCTGGCAAAGATCATTAAGCAACTCATTAAATAGCTGCATTATTCTGTAGAATTGATATAATATTGGTGGTTATGAGTAAAAAGAAAAATCATATCGAGTTCAAATTAGCTGAATTGTTTTGCGGGCCCGGCGGCCTTGCACTTGGCGCAATGTCAGCGTCAGCAAAAAATAACAACGCAGTCTATTCAATTAAACCCGTTTGGGCAAATGATATTGATGAGGATACCTGCAAAACTTATAGGCGCAACATCCATGCAGGAGAATCCGCCTCTGTAGAATGTGCGCCAATTCAAAAAGTTGATTTTGCAAAGGTTCCAAAATATGATGCGTTGGCATTTGGCTTTCCATGCAATGATTTTAGCGTTGTTGGGGAACAAAAGGGATTTGATGGAACATTTGGCCCTCTCTATACATATGGCGTTAAAGCGATAAAGGCTCATAATCCCAAGTGGTTTGTGGCGGAAAATGTCGGCGGTCTTCAAAGTGCAAATAATGGATCGGCTTTTAAAAAAATCATGAGCGACCTTGAACATGCTGGGGAAGGATATAATTTAACGGTTCATTTATATAAATTTGAAGAGTACGGCGTCCCACAGAATAGACATAGGATCGTTATAGTTGGAATTCGTAAAGATATAAATAAACGCTTCAAGGTGCCTGCCCCCACAACTACTTTCAAGCAGGTCTCCTCTCGCGAAGCAATTGAAAATCCGCCGATCCCTGGCGATGCTCCAAACAACGAGATTACGAAACAGTCTTCAATCGTTGTTGAGAGGCTGAAGTATATTCCACCGGGGGAAAATGTTTGGCATAAAGATGTCCCGTTAAAGTATCGTCTTAATGTTAAAGCGGCGCGCATGAGCCAGATTTACAAACGCCTGCACCCGGATAAACCCGCATATACAATTACTGGAAGCGGCG
>Ga0315284_10004022_pt1 | contig 20890 bp, 14 predicted proteins | sample YL17G09_16_MG_FD_203696 | JGI IMG/M metagenome (GOLD analysis project Ga0315284, IMG submission 203696) | Sediment microbial communities from Yellowstone Lake, YNP, Wyoming, USA - YL17G09_16 | ecosystem: Environmental > Aquatic > Freshwater > Lake > Sediment | place: USA: Wyoming | collected...
AATGCCGTGTCTGTAGAAGCCAATATCAAAATCCACTCAAAGATTACATCGTACCGCAATACTCTTACAAAGCTAGATGTTGAGTATCAGAAACAACACAGGTCTCTCATGGAAGTTTCTGGTAAGAGACAGTTGTACGAATCGGATATTGTAAAGCTCACAGATACCATCGACCTAGTACAAGATATGGAAAATAAATTCGATTCATATCAAAATTACCTCGAATCTGTTGGGCGAAATGGTATTCCATATCAAGTCATTTGTAATCTTATAATAGAAATTGAGAAGGAAGTAAATGCTATCTTAAGTCCAGTGGTAGATTTTACTATTCAGTTCGAGACAGATGGTAAGAATATAACCCCAAATATAATGTATGAGCATGGAAAATATCCTATCGAATTATCATCTGGTTATGAAAGATTTGTATCTTCCATAGCTATACGAGTTGGTTTAACGGAGGTCTCAAATCTTCCAAGATGTAATTTTTTAGCAATCGATGAAGGATGGTCCACGTTAGATGCGGAAAACCTTGCAGCGATACCGACATTATTTACGATACTGAAAAATTATTATGATTTTGTTATTATTGTGTCGCATAACGAGGCATTGCGCGATGCAGTAGATAAACAAATAGAAATTACTCGTTGTGATGGGTTTGCTAAAGTTATTCATGAATGAATGAAAATAATCAGTGTTTTTTGGTAAGTGGTTTATATTTATAAGGAGACCCAGTTATGGGAAGAAAACGAAAATATTTCACAGATGAACAACAACGAGAAGCAAAGCGAAGAGAAAACCAACGATATTATTCTCGAAACAAAGACCGCATTAACCGAGAGCGGATGCGAAAATATTATGCCAATGTGGACAAAAAGATGTCCTAAATGTAATTGTGTACAAGTATATGCGACCAAACGCATTCTTATAGTAGCAACACAGAAAAATAAAGTGTGTCAAAAATGTCGCCCAAGAAAAGAAAAAACTCTAATTGTTCCGCCCGATGGATGGACTCGCCAATGTGATTGTGGACGAATACTTCATTATAATAGTAAAGGAAGTTTGACTTTTGCCATTAAGCAAAAAGGAAAATGTAATGCCTGTTCTCACATCGGCAAAAAAGGAATGAGAGTAACTTGGTCTGAATTTAGAAGGAATTGTCCACTATGTAATAAAGAAATATTTTACTCTACGAATAGATCTCTTCAACGAGCAATTCGGCGAAATTTAAATTGTTTATCGTGTCTTCAAATGGGAGAAAATAACGCGATGTACGGAAAAATTCTTGCCCCAGAAGTAATAAAAAGATTAAGGTCTATGAACGTCGGACGACACCCAACAGAAGAGACGAGGAAAAAGATGTCTTTAAATTGTGCTAGACGAGGAGTTCATAAATATGGAAAAGACGCTAATTTTTATGGAAGACGACATTCCGATGAAACGAAACGAAAAATGAGAATTGTTGCTTGTAAAAGGATAATGAAGTTGAGATTGCAAAGAAATAAAAACGGATGGATAAACAATGTAGGTAAAAATGAAAATAATTATTTTACTAAAATGGAAAAAGAACGCGGATGGAATGGGATATATTATGGAAAGTCGGGAAAACAATATTTTTTAGAACACCTTGGATATTGGGTTGATTATTACGAACCAAATCTAAACATTGTAGTAGAGTATGATGAGCCAAGGCATTATAGGTATGGTATTCTGACAGAACGAGATATGAATAGAATGAAAGAGATAAAATCTCATCTTAGGTGCCAGTTTTGGAGATATGATGAGTATAAAAAGTGTCTTGTAAAATTTTGAATGTGAGATTGACAATGTGTTTTGTGTGTGGTATAGTATGAGAAGTTGAAATTAGTTAAACAAAATTGATTAAACAAAATAAATTATGGCAAATTCAGCACAATTAAGAGCAAACACAAACCAACACGGACTTAAAAACCGCATTTCTAAACACAAAGAAAAATTGCTTGCGTTGTCTATGCGTAATGCGGTGAAACAAATCGTTTCATTATATCCTAACATTCAATTCAAACTTTTGCTTAATTCGGGAAACAACCGATGGGATTATCCAAGTTTTCCTAATCTTATCGTTGAGTGGAGTAAGGAAAGTAAACTATCTAATGTTATGTTGGTTGAAAAATTGAAACGAATGTATCCCGATGAAATTTCTAAATTCGCATCTGTAGTAGAAAATGGATATATTAATCCAGATGGAAGCGTTTTAATGGCTATGTTTAATGATGAGTGGAAAATTATAATTGCCAGTGAACATAAGCGGCAGGGAACGAATGATCAGCGTATAGACGAGGGTAAGAAAGAACAAGCAATGGGAAATGCGGTTGAAAGAGCAGGAAAAAATTTGGCTTTCATTCGTAGTTATACACACGACGAGAATATTACTCCATATGTCTTGTTTGCGGAAGGATGTGATTTTCACGAAGGAAGTAGCATTCGAGGACGTATATTTGCTATGAATGATGGTAGTTCGTTCAACCAAATCAATCTCTTTACAATGGCGAACGGCAAACTGCGTCCGGTTTCTTTTTTCGTGAGAGAAAAATCTTGGACGGAGATGGAAATGAGAACAGTATTGGATGAAGTTATTGTCAAGTCGTTAGCATACTATGTTCAAAAATATGGTAATCAATCTACTGCATCCATTATAGTATGACTCCATTTGATCAAATTGATAGATGGGGGGATAGATCAATAGATCTTAAATCTCCCTATCTTACTACTCATCTAATTACTTATTTGGGAAATAAGCGTTCTTTACTACCATTATTGAAAGATGGGTTTGATAAAGTTCGTGGAGAATTACACAATCCCAAGATGGTATGTTTGGATGGATTTTCTGGAAGTGGCTGCGTTTCGAGATTACTAAAGAATTATGCATCTGTATTACATTCCAATGATTTGGAACCTTATACAGAAACTATTAATAAGTGTTATTTGACATACATCAGTGATGTAAATATGACAGAAATACGCAAACAAATAGAATTGTTAAATCAACACAAATTATGCAAAAGTCGAGGTATAATAGAATCGTTATATTCACCCAAAGATGACACCAACATTCAAAACGGGGAGCGGGTTTTTTATACAAATCAGAATGCCAAAATTATAGATGATGCTCGTCAACGCATTGAGAAACTTCCGACTAAACTTCAACCTTTTTGTTTGGCTCCCCTTTTGGTTAAAGCTAGCATACATGTTAATACATCGGGGGTGTTTAAGGGGTTTCATAAGAATCGAATGGGTATAGGTCAATTTGGAGGAGAATCTAAAGTAGCTTTACAACGGATTTGCCAAGAAATTGTTCTGGAAGTACCGATATTATCGGATGTAAATTGTGAAGTAAATGTTCATAGAAAAGACATCAATAAACTGGTAAAAGATTTGCCAGATGTTGATTTGGCTTATTATGATCCTCCATACAATCAACATCCTTATGGTTCTAATTATTTTATGTTAAATGTCATTAATAGTTATGAAAAACCAGAAGAAATTAGCAGTGTTAGTGGTATTCCAAAATCTTGGAATAAATCTGACTACAATAAGCGTGTAATAGCAGAACAAGCAATGGAAAATCTTATCGATGAAACGCCCGCCAAATTCATATTAATTTCATATAATAACGAAGGTATTATTCCATTATCCAATTTTGCATCTCTTTTGAAAAAATTCGGCAGTGTAGAACTCATGACGCAAGAATATAATACCTATCGCGGTTCTCGTAATCTCCGGGATAGGTCCATAAAAACACAGGAGTTTTTATGGATATTAAAAAAAGGAAAATCTCAAAAATATAATAAAGAATTACAACGAAAATTAGATGAGATACTTAATAAAGATAATGAAGAAAAAGGATTTTCTTTAATGGATAGTGTTCTCGTCGATGATGGAGAGACATTTGGCGACTAATTTGTAAACATATTATCAATAGATTAGGAGTGGCAGGGAAGATTTTCCTGCCATTTTTATGTACATGTAAACTTCCAACAAACCAATATGTATTATGTCAAAATACACACGACCCTAAAGGGTCGGTGCTTGTAAGACCCCGACACTTGCCAAGGATTTATATACATTTGGCGTATTGACTGACGCCTGCCCGTAAGTCAGGTTTGTGGTCTGTGATACGGGAAGTTTGGATACTTTAGCAATGTTTATGCTTGCGTTTATATCCGCATCATATACTAATCCATTTGGAGAGTAAAACCTACAACCTCGCCTTTCACCTTCAATCTTACCGCTTACGCAGTCAGTTTGAGAAGTGTATTGCGGGCAAACTAACAGCACCATTTTTCCTTGGTTCTGTGCCTTATAGGTTATTACTCTACGGAGTTCGTATAATGGAACTTGCGATATACTATGCTTATTCTGGTATGGATTTTTCTTTCGTTTGATGGACTTGAGGTTCTCTAAACAAATCGTATCTGCCTCGGTCTTGAGAATGAGATTGGCAATCAGATGGGTCTGATTTTTGTTTTGATTGCGTTCCTTACGCTTCAAGGAGAAGCGAAGTTTGTGTCGGGCAGATTTGGTTCCCTTGGACTTGAGTTGGTCTTTTTGGTGTCTCAATCTGCGTTTTCGTTCATTGAAACTTTTGTCTATAATCAGTCGTCCATCACTTGTGGCTGCTGACCTACGGATGCCTAAATCCACTCCCAATGCTAATCTTTGTTTGAGTTGTGGTTGCTTATTCTCAAAGGACAGGCAGATATACACGTTGCCATCATTCTCATAGATAAGTGGGTCTTGGTATGGATACTTCTCAATCAGTTCCTTGAGGCGGGGATAGACCACGAAGTTATAGGTCTGTCTCTTGCCTGTGGTAGTGATACGAATGGAAAACTTATCGGGTATAGAATACAACCTCTTATCAAGTCGCATTGAGAGATTGGTCTTCACAATGGGTTTAGTAATCTTATGCCTATTGGATTTGATTGACCTGTATCCAGCAAGAACTTCTTGTTCTGCTTTGATTACGACTTGAGATGGGATTTCGGGGTTTGACTTGCGGACGTTCTTATAGACCTTGGAATGGAGGATTACGAGAGATTTGGTCTTCTCGGGGAACTGCTCCTTGGAGGCGATATTATACACCAACTGCTCCATTTGGAGTAGTTTCTTCAACTCATCGGTGTCTCCGAGTAGTTTGGTGTTATACGTAATCATTCACACAATACATATCATACCAAATGGAAAAAGTCAATCTTTTTGTGAAATAGATGATATGTATTGGTGTCGTTGCTCCTCCCCTACCCTAAAGGGATAGGGGTTTCCGCAACGAGAAAAAATATGAAGCGGATGAATATTTATAGTACATATGGCATTACAACTTTTAAGTAGTCAGGGAAAACGCGGGGTAGATCTTCATCTATTGACGATGCCGGCGGACATAGAAGATACATCGTATCTTTCTACGTACTTCGATGTCGTCGAATTCAGTCCGATTTTCACGGCTGGTAAAAACTCCGTGGCATTCAATGGAACTCCTCTTCTTTCCCCAAATTCTGAAATTCAGGTTCAATGTATTGACTCAAATGGGAATTCGCTTTATTTGGAGTATCCGAAAAGCAAAACCCAATTTGTGGACGTTGCCAACTTTGTTGTTGCTATTCACGTTTATAATGAAATATATAATGGGGTGGGAAAACTGATTGTTGTTGGAACGTCGAAGAAGGGAGAAATCGTTCGGTGGACTGCAAACATTTCAATTGATAAGACACTTCAGAATATCTCAAAAACACGCTTCTATTCCACTCCCACGATGGAAGCTCGTTCTCTTCTTTATCCTGTCATTAGTAATGACATCGCTCTTCAACAAACGTATCTTATACGGTTCACCGGCAGTTTTTATGCCAATGCAATTATTCCTCCGAAAGATACAATACAGTCTTATATCAATCCAAAGAAAATTGATATAGATTACAGAATAACGTATAATGCTCCCAACCAATCTTTGATTAGTCCTCAGATTTATCCTACTACCTCATTCAATACCCAGATGGAAGGTCAATCGATCCTTCTGACATCTAATATTATTCAGGAACCATTCTCATATAAAGAAAAATATACTAATGTGTCGGCGTCATTTAAAATAAAGAAGGTTATTAATAGTAATACACTTCAGGTTTCCGACGCATTTTTCTACCAAAATGGTAAAGATCAGATAATAACTAATATAAATCTTGGTCAATTTACATCTTCTTACAAGTGGATTTCTTACAATACAGCACCCGACATTTACAAAAAGTATGTTCCTCCGGGAGAAGATCCCATTTATGTAAAGGATTCGTATGCCGAAATACTTTATAGAAATATAGGTACATTTTCAGGATTTATTGCTCGTCATAAACTCTATAGAAAAAGTTCACTATATCCTGGTGATTTCCAATTACTAACTGATGAGCCGCTCGGAACTCGGGAGCTTCTGGTTGATCCGGTAACAGCCAATAAATCGTATAATTTGATTGGGTCATTCTATAACTCGGTTCATATTGACAAATATTGGTTTACCAGCTCAACCGATTTTCAACTTTCTCATTCCGTTACTCCCCAAATAAATGCTATGAGAATAAATACATTGGGGTCTTTTTCCAAAATGGATGGAACCAAATACATTATTGTCAAAACGGATTCAGTAGATACTATTCCAAATGACCATACATATTGGCCATATGATGAGGATCAATTCAATGAACTTCAAGGATTGAAATATAATTCCAATTTTATTGATTTAAAATCTGGTTCACTATATGCATTATCAATGAACCTTTCCATAGAAAAGGAAAATCTTGATACTTCGGCTAAACTTCAATTTTTCTTTACCAGTTCTATTTCAGACATAAAGAAAGAAAAGAATTACATTTCTCCATTTGGGTTAAAACTTGGAGAAATTGATGTAAACGAAGACACAACCACCAAACATTTCTCCAATAAGCAATACTTTTATTTTACTCCAAAGGAAGATTACTTTGGGACTCTGGTAATTGTTCCATATCATTGCGGTGCCATATTTTCCGAAATATCTCTTGGAGTTTATGGAGACCATGGATTTTCGCCCGATAGTTTGACAACAAAAATACCATTTAAAGTTAATTGTCAGAACGAAGTGTGGCAACTAAAATCTGAATTGTACGACATCAATTCTATATTAGTATATTCTGACTTAAAAACGGTTCAGACGTTTGATGCCACAGGTGAAAGCTTATTTGTATTTATTGGGAATAGTAATATAGATCCATCCAATGTTTCTTTTATATCAGGAAGTCTTACAGTTTCGAAGAGCTTATTTCTTCCAAATCTCCCGGGATGTCCTCCATCCGATAAGCGTTTTATTGCCTGGGAACCACCAACTCATTATCCTCCAGAAGCTGGAGATGGAGTATTGTGTTATACTAACTTAACTGCGGTTGAACTTTTACCGACCAATGACTTGGGTACGGTTACTACGAAGGATTATATCAATATTGTAACTACTAATGACAACGAACAATCCATTGCTATACGTTACAGTGGAAATGGTGTAGATATAGCCGGGCGGCGTATTTATATAGATTCTTCGGGGGTAAAACACACATATTCTTAAGATTTATAAATATTTTAGTGTTTTTCTGTGTTGAGATTATATTTATATATATGGATAACAAATTCCATCAAGCAAACTACCGACGAGATAAAGAAAAACGGGGATGGAAATATTTTTCTGTTATGATTCCATCGGAATGTTATTTGGAATTGAAGAAGTTTTATCTTCGATGGAAAAGTGATAATTTAGAAAAATGGAATAAAAATGAATAATGGGATTTATAAAATTAGAAATATTATAAATAACCATTGTTATATTGGAAGTTGTTCCCATTTTAAAGGATTTATTTTTAAATGGAGAACGCATAAAAAGGGTGGATCTGTTTGGGAAAGGAATTGAGTTATGATAAAAAAATATAAGGGATTATCTAATATCGAAATATTAAAAAAATATATTTCGGGAGAACGTCCTTTTACGATTGTTGGATATACATCACCTACTATAAAACGAAGTGTAGGAGAACAATATGTCGATTCTAAAGGAGTAATGTGGAGACAAGAAACTGGTTACAAAACAAGAGTAAATAAACAAGCAGATATTATTCGAGACGCAATTCGGAAAAAATGTAGTATTTGCAATGCTGATGCGAGGTTTGGAAGTAGAATTGACAACATTTTGTATCGTAAAACAGGATTGTGTTCAAACTGTCTTATTGATTATGAAACCAAACTTCGTATTGTTGGAGTGTACGATGATTACGAGTTATATAAACTTTCTGCCAATGAAATCGCATTTCTCAAAGATACGATGGACAAAATCGAAGAAACCATTAAATTTTTCTCAGAAGAATCTGGGGATGTAATCGCAATATGCAATTCAGATGGATTTATCGAACGCTGGAAAAATACTAACAAAGACAAGATACTTGAAGATGCAAAAAGAGATTTGAAATTGGTGCGACAACGAATTATTGCTCTTACTAAAATCAAAACGCAGCATAAGAAGAAGTTTCAAACTGGAGCAAAGAAATTTAACCTTGAAACTTATGTCTAACAAACCGCAAATCGAATATAAAGATATAATCAAAGACGAGTACAAAAAGTGTATGGAATCTCCTGTGTACTTTATGAAGCACTTCGTCAAGATTCAACATCCTCTTCGTGGTACTATTTTATTTGATCTTTATCCGTTCCAGGAAGAAACGCTTAAATCATTTCACGATTACAAATTCAACATTATTCTTAAATCCCGCCAGATGGGTATATCAACTCTTGTAGCTGTATATTCATTATGGATAATGATTTTTCATAAAGATAAAAATATTCTTTTGATTTCTTTGAAGCAGGATGATGCGAAGGAAGTTATTACAAAAGTTCGTTTTGCCAATGAAAATCTTCCGACGTGGTTGAAAGTGCGATGTCAAGAGGATAATCGTCTATCGCTTAAATTCGCCAATGGTTCACAAATCAAAGCTGCTTCAACTACCAAGAAATCGGGTGTTGGTCATGCTTTGTCATTGCTGATTATTGACGAAGCTGCGCTTATTGAAGATGCGGATGATTTATGGACTTCCGCCATACCAACGCTTAGTACAGGAGGGGATGCCATAATATTATCGTGTGTTACTAAAGATACAATGGTTATAACTTCTGAAGGAATAAAAGAAGTAGGAGATTTTGTTAATATATTTAAATCGGGGGGATATAAAATCAATAAATATGGAGTTATGGGAGTTCGTGGTATTCGGCATGGAACTCTTTTCCATAATAATGGAAAGCAAAGAACAAACATTATAAAAACAAAATTTTCGGAATTGGAATGTACTGAGAATCATAAATTATGGGCATATAAACATAAAGATAATAAGTTTGATTGGTATCAATCATCCGAATTAGAATTGGGTGATTATATATCATTACAATATGGAAAACGATTATGGGGAATGAATAATGATATATGTGGGTTTGATCCATCGGTGTCCTCTAAAATACATTCTCCATTTAACCCAAAATTATTAACGCCAGATTTGTGTTATTTATTGGGATTGTATATTTCAGAAGGAAGTGTGTATAAAGTTCTAAATAAAGACGGAACATTAGTTGGTAGTTCATTGACAATTACGTGTGGGGATGATATTTCATGGGTATTCGATAAACTTGGTCTAAATTATAGTTGTTGGGATGGACTCCACTATACAATATCTAATAAAAATCTTATAGAATTTATGGAATATATTGGATTTGATTTATCAGTAAAAGCAAGTCAGAAATATATTCCAGGTCGATTATTAGAAATGAGTGATGAAAATATAAAATGGATGCTTCGTGGTATATTTGATGGTGACGGAAGTGGTACAAATAAAATTGTAAAACTTACTTCTACATCCAAAAAACTTATTAATCAAGTTAGAATGATATTATCTAATTTTGGAATACTTGGTGGAATTTATACTGAAACGCTTAAGAAACTAAATTCAAGAGCAAACAGGATAAAATACAACTATCAACCATACAATTTGGAAGTATGTGGAAGATATGCTCTAAAATTTTATATTCTTGTTGGATTTGCACTAGAAAGAAAACAGAAACACATTATTAATTTTTTATCAAGAAATCTAACCAGATCGTGCAGTCGAGATGTTATTCCCAATTCATTGGATATAGTTCAAGAATTAATAAAATCATCAGGACTTTCTTATTATGACATCAAGAAAAAACACGGAATATTTGTAAATTCATGTGCGACTAAGAAAACAAAGTATAAAACCTCTAATATTTCAAGAGATAATGTTTTATTATTATATTCCTTATTTTCCGAGAATCTTTCTTCAGAAGTTAAAGAATATTGGGATAGAATTATAAATGAAAATGTTGTGTGGTGCGAAATAACATCTATTATTTCATCCGAAAATGAAACTTTTGATTTTTCTTTGCCAGATGACCCGGATGATTTTTGGTGTCATTCTATAATTTATAATGGAGTTATAGGTCATCAAACGCCGCGTGGTGTTGGTAACTGGTTTCATAAAATGTGGCAAGGTGCCGAAGAAGGTGGGGATGGGAAAGCTGGTAAAAATGAATTTCATCCTATTACTTTGCCGTGGCATTTGCATCCAGAACGTGATGATGAATGGCGCAGAATTGAAGGTGAGAAGCAAGGAAGTCCTAAAAAGGCGGCACAGGAATATGATTGCAACTTCCTCGCATCGGGTGATAACGTTGTTGACCTTGCCATTGTTGAATACTACAAAAAGAATAAAACCAAAGACCCCGAGGAAAGGCGCGGTGCTGAAAAGGCTTTATGGATTTGGGAATATCCAGGTAATCGTAGCTATGTAGTTTGCGCTGACGTGGCGCGTGGAGACGGTGCAGATTTTTCAGCATGTCATGTATTAGATATAACTTCAGAAAAACCTACTCAAGTTGCTGAATATAAGGGGTCACTGGGAACAAAAGATTTTGGAAATTTTTTGGTTCTTTTGGCAAGGGAATATAATGATGCTTTACTTATCGTAGAACGAGAAAGTTACGGCTGGGCAACTTTAAATCAAATTATAAGCCAACAATATAAAAATACGTTCTATAGTTCTGCTGATATAAAATACGTAGATGTTCAACATCAACTTACTAATAAATGGGATGCCGAAGAAAAGAAATTGGTGCCGGGATTTAGTACCAACATCAAAACTCGTCCACTTATTATTGACAACCTGGAGCATTATTTTCGGAAAATGGCAGTAGAAATTAGATCAAAGAGAACTTTGTCTGAGTTGGAAACATTTATTTGGAAAAACAGCAAGCCAATTGCTATGAGTGGATATAACGACGATTTAATCATGTCTTTAGCTATTGGATTATGGGTTCGTGATACGGCTCTGCGTTTACGTCAAGAGGGAATTGATTTAACCAGAGCAGCCATCGGTAACATTGGTATGAGTAGAATGGATCAAACACCTTTTTATAAGACGAGAAATGCCCAAGTAGGCGCGGAATCGTGGACAATGAAGACGGGCAGACAAGGATTTGGAAAACAGAACCAGGAAGATTTGAAATGGTTGCTTTCGTAGCTTGCTATTTATAGGCGTCAAAATACACACGACCCTAAAGGGTCGGTGCTTGTAAGACCCTGACACTTGCCAAGGATTTATATACATTTGGCGTATTGACTGACGCCTGCCCGACTGCGAGTAGCTCAAATGAGAGGAAGAAAATTATCAGAAGAAACAAAGAAAAAGATTAAACAATCTTTAATGGGTCATATTGTAAAACAATCTACGAAACAAAAGATAAGTAATTGTCACCGGGGAAAACCAAGACCATGTACAGAGGCAAAACGAATTAGTATTGCCAATGCTCGTAAACCGGAAGGAGGATTTCCTTCTTTAATATCTCCATCGGGGCAAATATTTCATATAGATATACTTTCAGATTTTTGTAGAGAACACAATCTTCATTTGCCGACGATATGTGGATTAATAAGAGGATATAAGAATGTCAAATCTCATAAGGGGTGGAGATTATCATAACAATGGGTTTTCCGAGGATATTTATAATGGGGACATTTTGTCCTCAAACACATATACATACACAAGAAAGAAAAGAAAAGGATAGAATATGCCAAGTCCATTACAAATAAAGCCATTTGAAGACGAGATCTTAGACGTTAAGAAGTCGTCACTATATGCAAGATTAAAGAGACTGTTCTCTACGGACGTTATTGTTCGTAATGTCGGTGGTAAACAGCTTAAAATAAAAGATACTGATAATATCATGTACGCAACGGATAAAAATTCGTTGCGAGACAGATTTAATCGCATTCGTTCCACAGCTTACAATGCTTATACTCGTGATTTTGCATTGTCGTATCAAGCAGCACGAATGGACCTATTTCGTGATTATGATTGTGTCGGACCAGATACTATCATTCCATTGCCAGACGGAAGCAGACCTACAATAAAAGAACTCGCCGAAAAATACAAAAACAAACCCCAAGAGAGATTTTATGTATTTTCTTACGACCACGAGACCGACTCTATTAAATTGGGGAAAGCATACTACCCAAGAAAGAAAAAAGGAACCCGAGTTGGTTATAAGGTAACTTTTGATAACGGCCAATATATCATTGGAAGTATAAAACATCCATTTATGATGAGAAATGGGGAATATAAAATGATTTTTGACCTTAAAGTGGGGGAATCTGTAATGCCATTTTATCAAAAGAATTATAATTGTAGATATAATAAATACAAAACCTTATACAACTTCTCAAAGGGATGGCAATCTGAACATAAGATTGTTGCAGAACAATTTAACCGACCTTTGAAAGAGAATGAAATTGTTCATCATAAAAACTTTAAGGGTTATGATAATTTGCCTAATAATTTACAAATAATGACGGGGGAAGAACATACACAATTCCATTCTAATTATAGTAAAAATGTTTTGTGGGGGCAAGAAAATTATGAAACGCAACTTAAAAAATTGCTCTCAAATGAAAATTACATAAACAGAGATTTCCACCATTGGAATGGAGAACGAATAGGAGAAAATAATCCATTTTTCGGGGAAAGTCACTCAGATGAATCAAACGAAAAACGTTCCAAAACGCTTAAGGAAGTTTTTATAAACAGAGACCAAAACGGAAATAAAAATCCAAAATACAGAAATGACCTAACCATAGAAGTATTACGGGTTAAAGCGGCGGCACATTATAAGCAAAATGGAAAATTAACCTCTTGGGGTTTTGTCAAAGAGTTAGGGTGTGATTATTCTGTATTACAAAATCGTTTAGAAAGTAATAATATTGACTGGAAAACATTCAAACATGAAGTAGAATCTACTCTTAACCATAAAATTGTTTCCATTGAATCCATTGGTCAAATTGATGTATATGATGTTACGGTAGAGAAATATCACAACTTTGCTACTGATAGTTGTTTCGTAAAAAATACAATGGACATGGACCCCATAATGTGTTCAGCCCTGGACATTTATGCTGATGAATGTCTGACTTATAACGAAATGGGTAGGATGATTACTGTCCATTCCAATAATAATAATGTCAAAAAGATCCTCGAAAACTTGTTTGATGAAATTTTAAATGTTCGTTTTAATCTATGGTCATGGGTCAGAAACATGTGTAAATATGGAGATTTTTTTCTTAAACTCTATGTTACTCCCGAATATGGAGTTTACATGGTAGAACCTATTTCCGCTTATAATGTAGAACGTATTGAGAATTCCGACCCTTATAATAAGCGATATGTCAAATTTCAAATTCGACCAAGTGATACGGCGCAAGCTGAAGTTCTCGAGAATTATGAAGTTGCTCACTTTCGTTTAATTTCCGATAGTAATTTCCTTCCATATGGTAAGTGTTTGACATCAAATAGTTATGTAAAGACGGAGTTTGGTTCTAAAAGAATAAATGAAATGGAAATTGGGGAACGGATATGGTCATTTAATAAAGAAAATCAACAATTTGAACTTACTTCGGTTCTGAATAAATGTTCGTCGGGTCTAAAAGAAACACTTAAAATTTCATCACAACATAATAATATTGAGTGTAGTTTTAATCATCCAATATTGGTTTATTCCAACGATACATTAGAATATAAGCAGGCGAGAAATGTGTCAGTAGGAGATTTGTTAGTATTAGATAATACAATTAACAGATCGAGATCTTTATTATTGAATAAGACATTACTTACAAATGAAAATCACAATGGATGGAGAAATAATCTTCTTACTCTACCAAGTTATCCAGACGCCAAGTTCGCAAGATTCTTTGGATTTATGCTTGGGGATGGATGGTTAAATAAGGATTTGAATAGGGTATCGTTTGCCACTGGAATAGATGATGAGTTAAATGAAAAATATTCAGGAATTCTCGGAGAATATTCCAAGAAAGAAGCAACTATACTTCCTCCAAGAGAAAATAGTGGAGGACAACGATATGTGGATTCCAAATTGTTAGCGGAGTTTTTATATGTCAATGGATTTGTAGGAGATGCGACTACTAAACGAATACCACAATGGGTATATGAATTAGATGATTGGAGTAAATTAGAGTTTATACGGGGGTTTGTTGATGCTGACGGAAGCATTTTTACTGATAAGTGGAATGTTAATCGTTATTCTGTAGAATTAACAAATAAATTGTTGGTGGAAGATATTAAAGAACTTTTGTGGGGGTTAAACATAAAATGTTCCAATGTGAAATCCCGAAGATTCGATGGAGAAACAGAAATTTGTGGAGTCAAGTGTCATAGAAATACATCTCATTATATCTATTTTTATTTGGATGGTAATAAAAAAACACAATTACAAAAATATGATTTTATAAAAAACGAAAACATAATTTTAGATCCTATCACTTCTATTGTAGCGAGTGGATTACAAGAAACATATGATATTCAAGTGGAGTCGTCTAACTCCAACTTCATTGCCAACGGAATGGTAGTTCATAATTCTATGATTGAAGGTGCCCGCCGCATCTGGAAACAGCTTTCACTTATGGAAGACGCCATGCTTATACATCGTATCATGCGTGCTCCCGAAAAACGTATTTTCTATACTGATATTGGAAACATTCCCCCAAATGAAGTGGATAATTACATGCAGAAAATGATGGATAAAATGAAGAAAATTCCTTATATGGATGAACAATCCGGGGAATATAATCTGCGTTTTAACCTTCAAAACATGGTAGAGGATTATTACATTCCTGTTCGTGGTAGCGATAGTGGTACAAAGATTGATACTCTCGGTGGTATGGAATGGACTGGAATTGATGATATTAACTATTTGCTTAACAAATTGATGGCTGCGCTTAAGATTCCAAAGGCATTTCTTGGATATGAAGAAGGTATTTCAGGAAAAGCAACCCTGGCATCAGAAGATGTTCGTTTTGCCCGAACTATTCAACGCCTCCAGCGTATTATAGCATCTGAACTTGAAAAGATAGGTATTGTTCACCTGTACGCACAAGGATACCGGGATGAAAGTTTAGTTGATTTTGCAATCGAACTTACGAACCCATCTACAATTTTTGAAAAGGAAAAGGTTGAGATTTGGTCTGATAAAGTTTCTGTGGCGACTGACATGGTTGAGAACAAATTTTTCTCTTTTAACTGGATTTACAAAAACATCTTTAATATGTCAGAAGATGACATCAAAATTGTCAAGGACGAGGTTGTCGAAGACGCGAAACAACGCTATCGTTTCACTTCTATTGAGAATGACGGCGATGACCCAGCCAAACCGTTCAAAAAAATTGGAGGTAAGGGGGGTGATGATGATGAGGGGGGAGATGACTTCGGAGATATTGGAAAAGGTGGTCATGGAGGGGGTGGGGGAGGTAAAATTCCAGATCTGGATGACTTAAGCGATTTGGATGATGAAGGAGGAGAAAAGGGCGAGGGTGAAGGCGAGGAAAAAGGAAAAGATGAAGGCCCGCCAGAAGACATCAAAGAAACCAAGAAACCCGAGCGAGACCAAAGTGGAGAACACGATGCTAGGGCACAACATCCTATGTCAGAAGACCCGTTAGGCCAACATGCCAGACATGAGACTCCCAAGAAAAATAGTGAAAGAAAGAAGAAAAGCGCTTTAACTCACAATTATGAAGGTGGCTCTCCTTTGGGGAGATTACGAGAACGTATCACTCCTCCAGTGGATAAAGCAATGATAAGCAGTTTGTCTGAATTTCTATCTAAAACTCATAAAGATACACAGAAAGAATTACTCAAAGAAAATGTCGGTGATAATCCCAATGGTAGTAGGTCTATGATGGACGAAAAAAACATTTTAGAATAGTATGGAAGAATTCATAAAAAAGAGGTTTGGACGGTGGATTGTTGTTGAATTTTCCCATAAGGATAAATATAATAATTGTTATTATAAATGTAGGTGTGATTGTGGAACTGAAAAAATAATAGCTAAAAGCAACTTGAAGAGTGGGCAAAGTAAATCGTGTGGATGTTTACAAAAGATAAAACCATTCGAATCGTTGTATAAAAAGTTTGTTAGAACCAATAAATCTAGGAAGGTTCCGGTCAATTTAACCTATGAAGATTTTTTTAGTTTTACTACAACGGGAAAATGCCATTATTGTGGATGTTCGGTTCTATGGCATAAACACAACGCTACTGCACATTCTAATTACAATTTAGATAGAAAGGATAATACTGAAGGATATACTCTTGAAAATTGTCTTGTGTGTTGCGGAATATGTAATCATATGAAATCTTCAACGACCTATGACGAATTTATCAAAAAAGTAAGAGATATAACCCATAACCTATCCACATAAATGTGTAAGTTTAAGAATATGGGTCTATATTTATAATTAAGTTAAAAATAATGTCTAATACTATGCAGACACAGAAAAGAATGCGTCATTCGAAGTTTAGAAATACCGGCATTCTGTTTGAATTGCTTACAAAGCAAGTCACGGCAGATATAATTGCTGGCAAAGACACATCAGCGGCGAAGGATTTACTCTATAAATATTTCCACGAAAACATGGAATTAGGGAGAGAGTGGCAACTTTATAGCACCTTACTGAATGAAAAAATTAAAGACGAACCTCATGCTGAAAGGTTCTTTTCTGTGATAATAGAGGCTAGAAAAAAGCTTAACACCCGGAAACTATCCCTTCTAAAGTATGATTTAATTAAAGAAATCAAAGACAATTATCCCATCGAGGAAATGCTAAAAGCTCCCGTACCAAATTACCGAGTATTAGCATCTATCTTCAAGGTTTTTGAAGACGTGGTGTCTTCAAAATGTAAGTTTGATGTCAAAGAAGTGTATCAGGCTAAAAACTGCATAGTAGAACACATCGTTGATAAACCAAGGGTTATACATTCCGAAGACGAACTCATCAACTATTATCAATTACAAACCGAGGACATCCGTCTTCTTACCTATACACTTCTTTGTGAAAAATTTAATGCAAAATATGCCAGTGTTCTCGACGATAAACAAAAAACAGTTTTACGTGAATATATCTGTAATGTTGCTAATACCAATAGTTTTGATGTATTTGTAAAGAATAAAGTTTCTGAAATTAAGATATGTTTAACTGAAGTCGTTGGTAAAATTAAAGATTCAGATGTAATAAAAATTAAAATTAACGAGGTTATCAATCAGCTTGATAAAATTAACCCCGGCAAGATTGTTAAAGATAATAATGTTATGTTACTGATGCTTTCTTACGAATTACTTAAAGAATCTCGAAAGGTATTAAATGGACAATAATTTTTATGTATATCATTTAATAGATCCTTTGACAAATTTACCATTTTATGTGGGAAAAGGACAAGGAAGAAGAATGTACTTCCACGAGTATTTGGCGAGACGAGGACGAAAGTCAAATAATAACGGTCATTTGTACAATAAGATAAATAAAGTTCTTCGAGATAGTACAGTAATTGAATATAGAAAAGTATTAGAAAATGTAGATGAAGCATTATGTAAAAGAGATGCATTAAAATTGCGTCATAAAATGGGACTAATGCATTTGAATGGAATTGAAAAACAATTGGGAGGAAGCAGTGAAAGTTAATCTTAATGTTCTTGCACAGTTGACACAAACCTATGGTGTATCTGCTCTTGCTCAATATCCCGATGCCAAGAAGGTTGTTGCATCCGGAAATTCCGAGAAGGCTCCCGCGAAATATGAGCCATTTCTAACGGGCAATGGATATGTTTGGGATGATAGTCAAAATGCGTATATAATGGAAGATCAATCTATCTATTATTTCTCAAATGGAAATATATTTATTTGGGTGTGGGGAAACACGCTTTTTCGTGGTATTAAGGGAGGCGAAGCACTTAATAAATGGGTTCAGGGAAACGAAAAGTATCCAGAAGGAAAAGCAAATTCTTTTATGGGTATTTATAACCAAATGACCGGCCAAGGAAAGGAAAGTGGTGGAGGAGTGGCAGTTGCCGAACCTGGCGCTGAAGAACCTGGCGCTGAACCTGGTGATGATGATGATGATGATCGTCTTAAAGGTGCTGGAGATATTACGTTTGCCGGGGCAGGCGTTCGCGGGGGCAATTACGAACCGAAAATAATAGACCCAACGGATGCTCTGATTAATAAATTGAAGAAACAAGCGGGATTCAGAAAAACTTTGCCTACCGATTTAATGATCGATTTGGGATTGAAAGCGAAGAAAGAAGGGAACCAGAAGCTTTTGAATTTTCTTAAAACTGTTACTCCACTTAAAGAGAATTCTATTAAGAAAAATGATTTGTCGGTTCTTATTCAAGAAATTGTTAGAAATATTATTCAAGAGGTCGATGTATCTTCTGAAGATGAAGGTATGGCAAAAAATATTGCACGGAAAGTGTGGGGGATTGATAACCGGGGATGGGTTAACAACCGGACAAGTGAGAATGGATCTGTTTTTCAATTTAGGAGCGCTGGGCCTCATAAACTTTTGTGGAAGACACCATCCGGTCAATGGAAGTATTTAGATGATACATCCGGCCGACGTAAGTGGCAAGATGTACCTATGACAGAAGAAAACGGTACAGCTGCCGTATCACCAGTAACAACTCCAATGGCTTTTAAAAAGAAACCAGCCGAAGGACTTGAGCCGTTAGGTGGGATGGAAGAAAAACTTGATGAAATGACTACCACTGATGGTGGGACTCCGGGATATAATATTCCTGGTGCTTTTTCTGGCCGCGGTGGAAGTAAAAAAGGCATCGCTGGTTCCGCGGCCCTGGGGTATGATCTCACAGTTCAAGGTAAAAAAGATATGCAATTAAAGGCAGATAAGCTTTACGAGTCGAAGGATAATAACGAAGAACTTGAATCCGGTGGGTATGTTCCTGTAGCAAAAATACATAGTTGTAAAAAGGATGGGCACAGGTGGCATCATAAAAACAGTACAATGAAGGATGGAGAACGAATAGCAATATATAAGTGTTCTCAATGTGGAAAAAGATCTTATTCCTCCGACCCAAACCAACCATAATAAATATAATTTTGTGATGATTAAGCTGACTCGTATAATTGAGCAAACTGGATATGAAGGTCAATATTATGATCTTGGGAGAGATTTTGCCAATTTTGGTCGTAATATTGATGGTGCAGATGAACAAATCAAACAAAAATTTGAACGAATTATTGGGTCTAAATTGGTAGGCAAAAGAATCAAAGCAAGAGCATCTCGCGGGTATAAACAATACATAAAGGATTATGAGTTTGATGCTGTTAAGGTAACACTCGATGATTATTATGATAATTATGTTGTAGTAGCTCATGATAATACGACTCCCAAGGCTAAAGAATATTTTTTGAAACCGGGATTTAAGATTCAAATTTTGGGTCCGGCAACTGGGCAACCATCTCCTCAAAAAGGAGATAAGCCGGGAGATATGCAGCCAAATGCTTCGACTACGCCCGCTCAACCAAAAAAAGAACCGGACTCGGCACAACATCAACAAATGGCGCTTGCCCCGGCTGGACACACTCCAACGGAAGAACCCGTAAGAGAACAAGAGCAAGAACAACGGGGCACTGGGTTTTATGATGCTTATCCTATTGATGATATTGCACAAGATATAAAATCTTGGCTTCCTCCATTTTTGGTTAAACCAGAAACCGCTCTCCGAGATTTTATCAAAGGACTTGGATGGCAACGAAATTTGGGACGCGGGACTTCGGTTTCTTTATATGACTTAAAAGTACCAGCAAATACAATTAAACCTAACACCGGAATAGCAAAAGTAAGATCTGCGATTGTGGGGGCGAGTAAACAAGGTTCAACTATTGATGTCAAATATGATTTGGTCAAAATAGAACCCGATGAGGCCAGAGCGACGTGGAACATCAGAATCAAGAAAACAATTACCGACAAATCATACATATGAATGACCAAAGAAAACTCTTAATGGAATGTATTACTTTCAATGCAGAACCCAGAATGCTTCAAGAATCGACCACTCATCCCAATCAACCATTCAGAGTTCAAGGTATTTTGCAACGAAAGAGCAAGAAAAATCAGAATGGGCGTATTTATCCTGATGAAATTTTGATTCGGGAGGCGCAGAAATATGCCCAGACGTTTATTGCTGACCGCAGAGCTATGGGTGAATTAGATCATCCGGAATGCGTAAGTAGTTGTGATATAATGACTTATGAAGGATGGAAAGATATTAAAGCGGTGTCTGTCGATGAATTGATTGCTACGTTGAATACTGTCAATGGTCAATTAGAATATAAGCCAATACAAAGAATCATAAATGACCCATACAAAGGGAAGATGATTTCTATTAAGGGACAAAACATTGATATATTGGTAACTCCAAATCATCGATT
>Ga0315284_10004023_pt1 | contig 20889 bp, 23 predicted proteins | sample YL17G09_16_MG_FD_203696 | JGI IMG/M metagenome (GOLD analysis project Ga0315284, IMG submission 203696) | Sediment microbial communities from Yellowstone Lake, YNP, Wyoming, USA - YL17G09_16 | ecosystem: Environmental > Aquatic > Freshwater > Lake > Sediment | place: USA: Wyoming | collected...
AAAACCAAATCACTTCGTAAAACCAAATCACTTCGTAAAACCAAATCACTTCGTAAAACCAAAACACTTCGTAAAACCAAATCACTTCGTAAAAATAAATATCAAAAACAAAAATAAAATACTCGGATATAGCGCCATATAAATTAAACTACAATCTTATTTGGAGTTTTTTTTAGGTGAACTAGTCCTGGAATATCGGTTGTTTCGACATATTTTATAGGAATGTATTCCACTGTTATTGCGCGAAGAGACTTAATTGATTCTTTTGAAAACTGTTTAACAAGGCCGGCTGCTCGTATAATTGCATCCTTGTCATATTTTGTTGCTGTATGTTTTGTATTATCAATTAAAACACCATGCGGACTTGAGAAGCCATTTCCGACATGAAACCATAGTGCGTTTTGGTTTGTTTTTTTTGTACGCGACACAAGAGCCTGATTTTGTTCTTGTGTTTTTCCAATTGAAATTGTGTATTTGTCGTTGAATGCTTCCGTGTACATGTATTATAATGTATTATGTATTGGTATATGTATATGTATATATATGTATATATATGTATATACATTATTCTTTTTATTTTCAATTTTTATTCACCTACGCCTCGTTTGTCGCCTCGTTTGTCGCCTCGTTTGTCGCCTCATTTGTCGCCTCGTTTGTCGCCGCTTGTTCTTGTATAAACATTTTTTACCCATTTTAGTTTTTTTTCTATTTGAACGTGAATACAAGTGTGAACTATTTTTTCTCTTGCCTCCCCCTTCCTCACCTCTTTCCTCTTGTTCGTCTTTTTGACCTTGTTCATCATCATCATTCAAATCAGTTAATAATAATGCTTTATCAAAAAAATCAGCAAGTTCGTCAACGTGTTCGTCAAAGTGTTCATTTTCTTTTTTGGCACCACTGAAAACACTCGGCGGTGGAGCTCTTAAATCAGGATCCGGTGCTTTCCTTATTGCATCAGCTATAAATGCACCCATGCCGTTACTAACTACACTCGGTGGTGTCATGCGTTCTAAACGACACATCGTCGGACCTACAAAACTGGGATTTACAAAATCTTTTTGCGGAATTGGAACACCGGGAGGTAATAATCTTAATCCAGTAAATACATTATTTTCTTTATCCCATTTTAATACTTTTATTTTGGCTAAATAGTACATCATCTCTTTAACCATGCGCGTTGACACCGACTCTTGACCGAATGGTGTATCTGCATTCAGCATTTTCAAACGGTTATAATAAGGACGGTCCATTTCTTTTAGCCAACGTAAAATATAGTTACCTAATTCGCTTTTTGTGACATCTCCTTGTTGAAAGTCAATTGTTAAAAGAATAAAGTAGATGCGTTCAAGGTAATTTATTTCTTCTTTTAATTCTCGGTCTAGGTTTCCGGTTTGTCGGATTTTCTTTAATTTTTCAATTTTTTTTTTAAGATACGATAATTCCGACATCTCATTTGGATTACATGCAGAAACCGGAACTGCTTCTTCTCCTCCAAGTGACATTCAAATAATAACGTAAAATGTGTGCGTGTAAATGTGGTTGTAAAAATTATAATATATATATATATATATATATATATATATATATATTATTAAATTTTTTAATTGACATACATGTATAATTAGAAGGCATCATGTACTTTTATGCAACGAATTATACCGTGCAGAAACGGGGATAAAATGTGACGGTTTTTTACACGTAAAACGATGATAAATTAATTTCTTTTTCTTTAATACGCTATTTGCGCAAACGCCGATTGCTTTGGTTTCGCTCATTTGACTTTTTAGTTTTTTAGTACAGTTGCATATTTTTTCAACGAGAGCTTTTTCGGCCCGTTTTTTTAAATTACTTAGAGTTGACCTTGTGGGTATTTTCAGTTTGTAATATTCTAAAATTTTCTTATAGTCTTGTGCGTTTAGACGAATTCGACGTTTCATATTGTTGGTTTGTTTATCTTTTTATTTTTTTAATTATTATCAGTATATATATATACATTAATTAAATTTATAATTTAATTTATACAAGTGAATGGAAAAAGAAAAATGTATTAAATTAAAAACTAAAAAATATCGTTTGCGCGGTTCTCCTCCTTATTCTGCAACGGATTGTCCTGGTAAAACAATGAAGGGGAATGATGGCGGAACATATGCATCTAAAGCCGACAAGAATGGAATATATAAATGGATAAAAACATCGGCAAAAATGGTAAAAACGGCAAAAATGACAACTAAGACCGAAACAACTTTAAAAAAAATATCCAGTTGTTCTACAGATTTGAAACGAACTTCGCCTCCATTTTATAAATACGCGTATAAAAAATCAACATTTGCACCTGTAAATGTTTCGAGTTTTTTGAAATGCATACCACCCGGAATTGTCAATGAAAAAGTAAAACCAAAACATATTTATGAAATAGTAGATAATGGCCCAATACCTTTTGTAGTATTTGACTATGGCGGTCACGTTGACGTTTATAATCAACACTATGATGAAGAAACGAATGAGTATGAAATGCAAGGCAAAATAATGGATTCTAAATACATTAAAATTTTTGTTGGAGACAATGAACTAAATGAACCAGATTATGATTTGAAAAAGGGAATTGGAAGAGGGAACACCATTCTTTTACAAACGGGAAAGGATGAGTACACGTACATAGGTGACGGAATTCGTTCTTTCAAAACAAAAGACGGAGATGTTATTGAAAAATATTATTCGCCGGTGGGAAATAATGCAGTTCCATACCCGTACGCAGTGGGTAAAAAATATGTATATTTAATGCTTGACAATGAATATGAACCAGTTGAGGATTTTGATTTAACAAAGGATGTTTACACGCAATACTATGGGTGGAACATAGATAAGAAAGACACTGATTCACACTTTGAAAAAACTAAAAATAGACATAAAAAATATCGAGTAAAGGTGTTATTTAAGAGATATTATTAGATGATTTGTTTTTTTTATAATAAATAAATAAATAAATATATGCGTAGAAAATATTTTATATGCATATATTAATACAGTCGTAAGACACAATCATACAAATTAATATGACAGAAATAGGAGGTTCAAATTTAGATGGAAAATATGCAGTATTTGATGTTGATGAAACACTGGGATACTTTTCCCAATTTGGAGCATTTATTGATGCACTTAATAACCATTATAATGACTTCTCTCGAGTCGTGTTTGATAATTTTAATGAACTTTTAGATTTATACCCTGAGTTTATTCGTCCAAATATGATTGAAATTTTAAAATATATTTCTGAAAAAAGGAGTGAAGGTGTTTGTAAAGGAATAATAATATATACAAATAATCAAGGACCTCGTTCATGGGTTGAAAATATTTCGAAATATTTTGATTACAAGGTTGGAACCCAAGTATTTGACCAAATCATTGCGGCATATAAAGTGAATGGAAAAATTGTGCAAGAAGGACGAACAACGCAAAATAAAACATATGAAGACCTTGTTCGCATTGCACATATTCCGAAAACATCTGAAATTTGTTTTGTTGACGACTTGAATCACCCAGGAATGCGACACCAAAATGTGTTATACATCAACGTGAAACCATATGTTGAAACACTTGCCACGTCGACACTTATAAAACGTTATCTCGAAAGCGCGCTTGGAAAAAATATCCTTCCTCAAAATAGAGAGAAATTCAGTATATCTATAAAAAAAAGAATGGGAGTAAATAATGATGCCAATGAATCAAATACAAAATTAAATTTACATGAATCAAATTTTATTTTATTGAATACGCCGGACAAGTCCAATGCGTATATACATGCTAATGAAAATGTAATTTCAGGTTATAAAAAAATGGGAGATAAAATATTATTTTATATTAAATTATTTTTTAAAAATAAAAATAAATCACACAAGTCAAAACGTCGTCATAAACATCATGCCACTTTTAAACATAAACGATATGCATCAAAGTCGAAACTAAAGTCATCAAGAAGAACAAATGCAAATGATAATAGTGCTCGTGTAAATAAAACTCAAAAAACTGGGGCATTTATGAGATTTTGAAATGGTTTATTTTATTTATTGAAACGATGTTTTGATGAACGACGACGCGAATGCGAATAATGTTTTGATGAATGACGACGCGAATGCGAATATTTCATTTTATGTCGTCGTATTTTACTTCCTCCACTCCATTCTATATTTAGTTTAGGAGCAAGTTCCGCTGCATAATAATCCTTTATCTTTGCATCTACACCTTTTAGTAAAACCTTTCCATTTGCCTTATATTCTTTCATTGAAAAAAATGGTATCATCCCACCATTTTTTAAAATATCACCTACATTATAAAGAATTCTTAATGCATGTTCATCACAAGTTCTTATAAAATTATTAATTGTTTCAGATACAAAAATTTTTGATTTTTCTTTTTCATCATCATATTCATTTTTTATATCCATTATTTTTTGTTCTAAATTTTTTTTCTTAGCAGTCATTTCTTCTACACTATTCACTTGGTTTTTTTGAATTAATAAAAAGTCAATGGTTGCAATTTCATCCTTTATTTTTATTACACTGGTTTCAATAATGGCATTGTATGCATCGTCAATTAAACTGTACCATTCTTCTGGATTGATTGATATTATATAACCTGCAATTTTAGGATTTGAATACAATTCCATTAATTTTTCACAAGGCATTGGGTTAGTTTTATGCGTTAAAGCAACTTTTTGTTTTTCAGGCGATGAATTTAATCTTTGTTTGAAAGGGGATGATGGAGGGGATGGGGACGAGGCTGAGGCTCCCATACTTTTTGGTTGTTTTATATTATATAATTATATATATATATATATATTAAAAATATAATAAATTTAAAAAGTTTATGGTAATTAGGAAAGAAAAAAAAGGAGATGTAGACGTTTATTATGTTGATAAAAATATTAGTGATGATGCGATGAGTAAACTAAAAGGAACTTTTGTAAAAAAATCACAAATTTCTTTAATTATCAATTCAGATGCGGATGTTTATACGAATGATAATAAATTGTTATTAAAATTTAGAAAAAACAAGCTTCCATTGAATCAAGTTGATAAGTTTTATGACAACGTTATACATTATGCGCGTAATAATTATACTTCAAATCGAGGTTATGCATCGGGAACGCGTAAAACATCAAATGTGAAAACAAATGCCAAAGTTGCATCTAATGTAATTGGATACATGGACAGATTTTCTTCAAGTCAAAATTTATCAATGAAAAAACAAAACCGCACGGTAAAATTAAATGTTCGAGAATGTAGGTTCAACATGTTGTACCCGGAAAAATACAAAGAGTTGATTCCTCTCGTTCAGTCGATTGACAAATATTATAAAAAACTTACCCCATCTAAATTTGAAAAACAATATCGGAAAGCAAAACAAACACATTTTAAAATTGCAAATACATCTTTCACAACCATCACCACAAATGTCAATTTTAGAACTACAATGCATCAAGACAAGGGAGACGACGCAGAAGGGTTTGGAAATCTTACTGTAATCGAACGCGGAAAATATAAAGGGGCAGAAACATGCTTACCGCAATACGGAGTTGGTGTAAATGTGAGGAGTGGTGATGTGTTATTTATGGATGTGCACGAATGGCACGGAAATCTTCCCATGGTTTCAGAATCAAAAGATGCAACTCGACTATCCATCGTGTGTTACCTTAGACACAATGTCTGGAAAAAAACAAAAGGTATTACAAGAAACGAAATGATAAAACATAATGAGAATGTTAAACAAATTCTAAGTTAATGTGAACCATAAAAACAAATGAAAACAAATGAAAACAAATTAAAAACAAATGAAAAATAAAATGAATGAAAAAGGTAAAATTCATTTTATTTTTTAAATAAAATGTGTCAAAAAAATATAAATTGAAAACTTATTTATTTATTTATTTATTATCAGCTTCAAGCAAACCATTATTGACACTCGTCGCGTTGATAATGTCGTCATCTCCTCAACGTGTCGCCGCCGCTGCCGCCATCGTCGCTATTCTTCCCCCAGTTCCTAGCTGGCTTACTCATGCAGAAGAACCGGATTGTGTGATTTATCCCAATGAACTTCAAAATGGACAAAAAGTACTAACAACATTTACAGATGAAGAGTCAGACATTCACAGGCGCTGGGTTGTGCTTCTCGCTTTCCCGCAGTCCGGCAAAACAACCACATTCTTGTTTGTGGCGTGTGAAATGCTGCGCCTCGGAAAAGTTTGCAACGTCACCATCATGTGTGGAAATGCCGACATTGACTTGAAAAATCAGTTGGTGGAAGCCAAAGAAAATTTCATCCAAAAAGCATACGACATATACCTTGAAGAAACGATTCAGTACGACAGCCGTACTCGTCGCATCTTTCTCCAGCTCGCAAAATCCAAAATTTCGATTCTATTCGGCGCCGGTCTTGATTCTGGTGCATGTGAAGTGCAAAACACGCTCATCATCTGGGATGAAGCGCATTATGCCCAAGACCGCACGAATCGTCCCCACAAATACCTCCAAGGAGTGAACATTACTGCCGATGGTAACGTTTCAAATCTTGAAGGTGGGCGAAACAACTACGTCCTTACTGTTTCTGCGACTCCATTTTCAGAGCTCAGCAATGTTGTCCACAACAACCAAAGCAAGCGTATTGTGAAAATGAGACCGGGAGTCAGTTACCTTGGACCTCGCCAATTCATCGAACGTGGGTCAGTCATTCAGTTTGACCATACAGACAGGATGAATGCCCTGAAAAATGCGATGCGTGATTCAGAGGTTCAACACCAGGGTGTGCCGAAATATTGCGTTGTTCGATTCATCGGTGATGAAAACGTGGATGAATGCGGACTTGTTGCAGCTGAAGTTGGTTGGGACGTCAAAGTGTTTGACTCGAAATCAATGACAATGCGGTCAATGAACGACCTTTCAGTCGCCCCAGTTCGCAACACACTCGTTGTGATTCGCGGAAAGTGTCGCATGGGAAAGAAAGTTCCCAAAATGCACATTTCGTTCGTGTTTGAATCATCCATCTGGTCTTCGACGGATGTGCTTCTTCAGGCGCTGTTTGCCCGAATGTTTGGTTATGATGCGAATGTTGACATCAAAATTTACATCAGCAACAAGATTCAAATCAGCGAGGTTTGGAGGTACGTTGAAATGATGGAGGACATTGATGATGTGCAACCTGTGAAGATTCTTCCCAAACATGCGAAGAATCTCACAACGACCAAGATTCATGCTTGGGATGACACCATCCCCATCATTCTTCGAACTGACGATGATGCCGCTCACGAAGACTTGGGCAATGGCAACAGAACCGCCATCATCCAAAAAGTCAAGTCTGCTTTCAACCAAATGATGTATGAAGAAGAAGATGGTTTGGATTCCATTGAAAACTACAACAGTGATGAGCAAACTGCCGAAATTGCGAGACAAATTTCAAGTGCGCCTCTTCACAATTCTGACAGCGTCAATACAAAAATATTTATTCGCTACATTTCAAATGACGACGATGGAAGATACTATGCCGAAATGCCCGAAAGAATGCGCAACTCTATTGAAAACAGAGTTCCGTTGAACTCTGGCGGTTTGGCTGGTTGTGGTTTCGAGTCAGACAACTCGGATGTTGTGCAAATCAACGTGTGGAGTTTCAAGACGTCCCAGTTTCATCAAAGTCATGGATTCAAGCATGGAGACATTGTTATCCACGCTCGCGTTCTTCACCTTCGTGAAGAAGGTGAGGATGTTCCGGTGACAACAAGACTTGAGACATTTGCCACACATGAGGAAGATGGTTCTGAAGTGCGCAGCAACGGTAGTTATTCAATCCAAATGCCCGTTGCAACTGTGTACGATGTGGATGCCATGAAGTCCTATTTGACTGATGTTGTTCGGTTGTCGAGGTCTCCCGATGTTGAAGTGCAGATGCCCAACTACGTGACATCCAATCATGATGGAATCTCGAGATGGGTTGGAATCACTTTGTCACATGAAGTGCTTCTATCACTGCAAAAAGGCGGAGATGTTTACAATCACATCAAGCGCGAATTCAGAGTGAAACTCAAACTTCACAAAGTTCGTGGACGAGAACCCATCGACTTTGTCAACAGAGGCATTAGTCGCATCACCAAAATTGAATGGATTTGAAAAAAACAATGCACACACACACAACACACACATACACAACACACACACACACACACACACACTGCACCAAACACTGCATGCCATGCGAAATAAAAAATAAAACAAAAAAAGAAAAAAAGAAAAAAACAAATATTTTTTTATTAAATAATTAAAGTTAAAAATAGTTAAAGTTAAAAAAAATACTTACCTTTTTTACATCAAATCAAATCCACAACAATGTTTGATTTAGTTGAATGATGGGACGCCGTTTTCAACTTTTCCGACAAGCTCGCCGTCTTGGGTGTAGAGGTCTCCGTTGGATGCCAAGCCGTACGTTTCTCCTTCGTACTCGTACTCTTCACATTCAAGCTCCTCCTCCTCCTCCTCAACCTGCTCCGCTTCAACGTAGAATCCTTGTATGCACGATTCCTTCGGGGCTTCTTCTTTCTTATCCGCCTTTTTCGACTTCTTCTTCTTGTCAGCAGCAGCTTCCTCACCCTCACCCTCGACAGCCTTCACTTTTTTCTCCTTCTTCTCCTTCTTCTCCTTCTTCTCCACCTTTTCCTTCTTTTCCTTCTTCTTCTTTTCAGGTTCTACCGGGGCAGCAACAACCGCTTCTACAGCTTCTTGCTGCTGCTCTTCTTGTTGTGCTTCCTCCTCCTCGTCAAAGTTGAAGAAACCATCTTCATCCACTTCAACTTCATCAACATTTCCAGCAGGAACAACAGCAGATGCAGCAGCCCCCGCCGTCGACTTTTCTTCTTCTGTTGAAACAATCGACATTGTTTCGTCGTCTTCGTCGTCAAATTGAATGGGAACAGGAGCGATTTCCGCTTCGCTCGGGTCAAACGACAAACGTTTCTTCTTTGCAGCCGTAGCTTGCAAAACAAGTTGGCGCATGTCATCCTCGCCAACATTGGACTGCTGGACAGTTTTTGCGGGACGGCCGCGCTTTTTCTTTTCAGCAGCACCTTCGCCGCCGTTGGCGGATTCTTTTTCGGGAGTGTCGGCTGTTTCCACGCTTGCAACCTTCTTCTCCTTCTTCTCCTTTTTTTCCTTCTTTTCCTTCACTGGCTTTGGAGCCTTTTCAGCTGTAGATGCCACATCCATCTTGGCAGGACGACCGCGTTTCTTTTCAACGGGTTCGAACATCCAGTCAGGAATTTTGACTCCACGCTTTTCAGCAGCTTCAAGCGCTTCTTCTTTGGTAATGTTCATTTTGGTAAGAACATCGAGGTAGTGACTCTCTTTTTTGCCAGTGGTTTCGTTCGTGTATTGCCCAACGGCAGATGCAAGGCGGTCTTGAACCGTTCCAATAGGATGGTGACCATGCACATCACACTTTGCAAAGCAGTCGGCGCAAAACCCGCAATCTTTGCCATCATGGTTGAACTGTATCAAACCATTTTCTGACATGTCTTGGGGTTTGCCGCACTGGATGAACAAGCCGTACTGAGTTTTCAGCGCAACGCATGTGTCGTAATCTGCAACACCGGTCCACGGCATCGGGATTTTGTTTTGTTTTTTTTCGTTTTCATCGACGATGGCAACTTCTTTGGTTTTTTTCTCTTTGGGTTCTTTTTCTTTTTTTTGTTTGGGTTCTTTTTCTTTTTTTTCTTTGAGTTCTTTTTCTTTGGGTTCTTTTCTCATTTTTTGAATTGGCTCGCCGTTCTTGTCCATCACGCAGGAAGCAATGAGCTGCTCCTTCAGAATGGACAGTGCGGATTCGAGACCTTGCATTTTTTTGATGATTTGACTGGCGGTAAGCTTCTTGATGGCTTGAACGGCTTGAACGGGAGCAGAAGATTCAACTTCATTGCTGACCAACTGTGCGACAGCAGCAGCAGCAGCAACAGATGAACCGATATTGGAAGCGGTGGTGGCAATGAATTCCATTATTCGATGTAAACTTGGATGTGAAACACTGATGGATATAAATTAAGTTTTCAATTTTTCAATTTATATTTTTTTCATTGTTTTTTTCATTATTTTTCTCCAATTTTGAATACTTTTTCATTAAAAAAATAAAATCTTTTTATTTCATTTTGTTTTAATTTTGTTTTTTTTGGTTTTTTGTTTTATTTTGTTTTCACCATTCATTCATTCAAAACATTCATTCATTCAAAACAGTATTGTGCCATTTGTCGCAAACTTTTGTCAGTCCGAAATGGGTTTTCTCCCATTCAAAATAGAACCTACCAATGCTGTGTGATGCACAGAAGACTCGCTTGTATGTTTGTTCGTATTCACGGTCGGTTATGCATTTCGCATTTGTCATAATGCAATGCAAAGCATCCATCGCATTGATAAAGTTGGTTGAAAATGTGCGAATAGTCACAATGGTGCCATTCGCAACATCATTGTCGAATTTCAGTGGATACCACTGTGCTCTGTCTTTATCAATTGTCCACTGATGGTAAAATGGATTGGACCTTGAATAGAATGTCATTGATGTCGCCCTTCCTATTGCAATGGGCAATGAAAGTGTTGTTGTCGTTACTGTCGCCGCTGTCGCTTCTTGTGCCACATCTTCTGCCTGTATTCTTCTAAAAAGGTCTCGTTCACGTTCGCTAATCTCGCGATTCATTATATTATTCAACAAACCTCGGCGCTCCTTGGATAAATGCATGATGGTGTTTTGAACAACCAAATCTGATAAAAAAATAAATTAATAATAAAAAAATCAATTTGTTTTTTTTGTGGTTTGTTTTTTGTCTTTTTATTTTCATTTACTATTGATTATACAAAGTGTTCAGTATTGTCAGCAACAACAGTCACCGCCGTTGCAGATGATGGTTGAGCCAGCGCGGCGCTTGAAGCAAGTACAAATTCAAGTCGTTGCAGTCGTTGTTTCAGTTCTGCAAGTTCGCGTTTCACTGCTTCAGTCTCATGTTTTTGCTGTCTCAGCTGGTCATCAAATGCCTCTTTGAGAAGAATGGATTGGCACAGAAACTGCCTTCTAATCTTGTCAATATCTTTTTGAGCGTCGAATGTCGACTTTTGTAACGCTTCAACTTCCAGGGTTTTTATTCCCATCCACACTTCTGCTCGATAAATCAACTCTCTTTTTGACTCATTCAACTCTCTTCTTGACTCACGCTTTAAAGCACTTTTTGAAGCGCTTTGACCCATTTGCGATTCTCTTGATTCCTTGGTAACACTGCAAAATCAAAATATATAAAAATGTTTTCAATTTATTTATTTTTCATTTCGTTTGTAAAAAAATATTTTGGTTTTTTTTCTATTTTTTTCTGTTTTTTTCTGTTTTTTTCTGTTTTTTTCTGTTTTTTTCTGATTTTATTTTTTATTTTCAAATACTTTTTATGATTCTTGTGCCCGACTTGCATGTATTCTTACTCTGATGTTTCTTGCATTTGACGACGTATTGTTTTTTTAACGAGGTTTTTCCATGTTTCGAGAACGACCTCGCTGGTGCTCATGTTTGCGCCGGCAATGAACATTTCAATGAGCGAACCGTCGACGTTGTTGCGCGGAATGCAAACATTTTCGCAAATTTGTTCGACATTGGGAGTCAAAACATTTTCAATGAAACTGTCACCGTCGCGGTAAATACAGCGTGGGTCATCAAGGTCGTTGGCATCGCGGACGAGCATGTGAAACCATTCCTCATCGAATTCAACTGGTGTATCGAAGAATGAAATAATGCCGGGACTCCAGTGAGGAATGACTTCATCCACTGTTCTGTTGTATTTTGTTTTGAACGCTGGAATGTAGATGCGACCACCTTGTAAACCGCATTTGTTGATAGCGCAAGACCTGATGTATCTTGTAGTGTGAGGTGGTAAACGAGCTGCCATTGTCGTCTGAAGGAAGAAAGAAAGCCTACATACATCAAATACAAATAAAAAAAAATCAATTTATGTTTTTTTCATTGATTTTTTTTTCATTTTTTTTCTATTTTTAATCATTTTGTTTTCATTTTGTTTTCATTTTGTTTTGCATCCATCCAAGTTCACAACTTCAATTCTGCGGGTGTCCCACGATTTTCAAGACGAAGTTCAATTCTTTAATCTTTTCCTTGAACTCTGCCAGTTGTTTCTTCAACTTCTCATTCTCGCTTGTCAAGTCTTCAATCTCGCTTGTCAAGTCTTCAATCTCGCTTTTCAAATCTTCAACATTCTCGCTTGTCAACTTTTCATTTTGCATTTTCAACTCTTCGCTGTGAGGGTTCACTTGCGCCATTTTGATGAAACTACATGACATAAACATACGTTAAAAAAAATCAATTTATATTTTTTGTTTTTTTGTCCCAATACCACTACAGCCTCGGACACTCGATTTTTCCTTTTTTGTTTGTTTTTTTTGTTTCTTTTATGTATACTCATTATGGTGTGGCACTCCACTTGAATTCAATTTCTGATTCCTGAGATTCGGGTTCAGAATCGGTGGCAGTCATTCAATTAAGAGTCGTAGCCGTACAAGTCGGCGTAGTGACAGACTTGGCATCGACAACCATCTGGGCAGGATTCACGAAAAGCGCCATTCGATGAAGAGTCGATAGCGATAGTCCAGTCATTCGATGAAGAGTCGGTGGTCCAGTCATTCGACGAAGAGTCGTGGCCGTACAAGTCGGCGTAGTGACAGACTTGGCATCGACAGCCATCTGGGCAGGATTCATGAAAAGCGCCATCCGACGAATATATGACTGATGATGAATCTTCAAATAAACGAAGGCACAATTTGGTCTTGGCGTCGGCGGCTGGAAAAGGTGAATCTGGAAAGTATGGCGTGGAAACAACGTTGACGGTGTCATTGCCCTTCGTGTCACGGACATTGGAAATTGCGGATTGAAACATTCTTCTTGAAACGGAAACGCTAATTGATTTGAATTAAAATAAAAAAAAATCAATTTATGTTTTTTTCATTGATTTTTTTTTCATTTTCTATTGACTTTCTATTGATTTTCTATTGATTTTCTATTGACTATTTATTTTTTTAAATTACATATTTCATTCCTTAGTCTACGTCGAACTTTCATAAGTTCGGTGCATACTAATGGCGGTTTACCTCTTCTAAAATGTATCAATTTTGCATCCAACGTATTTAAAAGCATATTCCTTAAATAAATATTTTGACTAAATTTTGCATATAGTCCGCGTTCTAATTCAGCCGATTTACGTATTTCATAATCGTCATCATATTTAACATTGTTTATTTTGTTTATTTTTTTTGCAAGTAGTGGACTTTTTGATATTTTTGAATTTGAATCTAGAGAGAATTGTAAATAATAGTCGTGATTTTCTTTAATATATTTAATTCCCTGTAAATAATTTTCCAATGTTCGCCAGTTATGCCCTCCTAGATGAAATAATGCCTTTGTGTTATCTTTTTCGGGTGGTTCCCAAAAATTAGACAACATTTTACGCCAGTTCGGTATAGAAGATAGTTCGGCATATTTTGAAATATCGCAGCGTTTAATTTTTTCGCCTGAAGATTGGCCTGGTAGCTCATTATCTTTACTTTTACTGTAAAATTGAAATACTGCCGAATTGTCATATAAAGTTGAATTAATTTTTGAAAGCGAACATATTTTTTTTGTTTTTTTTAATGATTTTTTATTTTTCTTGGATTTTTTTGATATTTTTGATGTTTGGTTTAATTTCATTGTATGTATATGTGTGTATATACTATTTTTTGTTTATTTTTTCATTTTAGATAAATTATAAAATGTATTAAAATTTAGTATTAAAATTTAAAAATTATTATAATGATGTAATGTATATTGTATATAAGTATATAAGTATTATAAATGAATTATGATAAAATAGAAAATATAAAGAAATTATTAGGTCCTCCTTATAATTATGAAGTTAAACTTATTAATGACTTATTTGTTCGACAGTTGGGTGATTTGAATCGACAATGTGAGCGTGAAGTCAATCGTGATGTGGTTGCTTGTTTATCTCGAAATGCATTTTTTTCAGCAACTGCAACTTTTTTGGGATTTGGCGACGAAAAAGAGTCTTGGTACTGTAATCCATCTTACTCTTCAATTTTACCCTGGTCATCATTCGTTAAAAAAACTCAAGATGCAAATAATGATGATAATGATAGGTGTTCTCCTCGTAATGTTCGGCATACATGGCTTACAGAACTACTAGAACAACCAGAATCTTTACTAGGAATTACATTGACCAGTTCAAATAGTCATGGTGTACTTGAAGACGTTAACAAACGAATAAAGGCGAAATTTGAAGAAATGGTAATGAACGATTGTAAATTTCAAGGTGCTGGTAGTTTTAATTTTGGGATTATATTTTCAAAAATTTGTGGCGGTAGTAGTAATTATCAGATGGGAATGAGTAACAGTATTTGTTCACTTTTTGAACAAATTTGGAAAATAACAAATATCCTTTTAGCTGTTGACTCAAAAACATATATAACAACAAGTGAACGAAAAACATACTATAACGGGGAATCGATTGATTATGGATTTCCTACTACTATAGCTGCTGTGTTTTACTTGAAGTTTCTCCAAGCATATTATGCGCATGTAGTAAACCGATATAATGCATTTGGCGAAGAACTAAATAAATTGATTCAAGCAAAAAATAGTGGTTTAGAACATGCTGTAAATCTGTTTAAAATGGTGGTTGAAATGATGCAAGAATGTGATAAAATTATAAAAAGTGGTGCCACACTCGAAGACAAAAAAAACTTATGGGAAACCGAATACAATAAAAGTATTAAAAAAATTATTAGTTATGAAGAAGTTCATGTATCTGCTGGAAGACCCATTCCTCCAGCGAATGCCCTCGTAAATTCAATAAAAATGACTGCATTAATGATGTGTATTGACTTTACAGTTAGCCCCAGCCTTTGTTTTTCCTTGTTTGAAAAAATGACAAGTGATAATCCGCAACCATGGGAACCATCTCCTGTACCACCTACGAATTTGATTGAGTTTTTGGAAGTAGCAAAAAAAGAAGTAGTTCTTATAACAAGTCAGGGTGATTATATGACCAAATATGTTACAAGAGATGATGGTGGTAAACCTGTTATAGACATTTGCTCAATATGTCGTAGTCCGCTTGACAGTGTGGAGAAATTTCCAGTACTAATGCATAAGACACTTGCAGTTGATTCTTTAGGTAAAAAAGAGGCATGGTCGCATCCAGTTCATCCAGGTTGTTTGGTGAAGGATACTAAATTAGTGAATTCGTTGTGGCATCAGTGTCCCGTATGTAAAGATGTCTTAGATATACCACCCCAAACTTTGAATGAAATGGCTGAAACTTATCCCACTCAACAAACACCAGCATCACCACCAGGACCACCAGCACCAGAATTACCAAGACCACTTGAATCACCACCGCTGCCACCATTCCCACAGTTAGCAGCAGAAGAAGGAGGGGGGAAAAAGAAACGCACACGACGTAGCAGACGTAGCAGACAGCGTACACTACGTAAAAAACGCAAGTACAAAAGATATAGTTATAAAAAAAATAAAAAAAATAAGTGAAACCCGTTTGAATTTTTGTATTTATTTTTTTATTTTTGCATTCATCTGGTTTTCATTCATTATTCCGCATTATTTTTTTTCTTATTCCAGATTTTAGAGAAGGGTTAATTTTTGGCCACCACTTTTATTTCTATCCACTCTTCTTTTGCCCGCTCTTCTTCATCAAAATGTATGTTTTTGCCTTGAGACAATCTTTGATGGTAGCACTTGCTACAGTCGTCGCAAAACCAGAAACGCTGTCCAGTATGATGCGTGTGTTCCACGCAGTAAGTAAACCCGGTGCAATGGTCTTGGAGATCCAGAATACATGAATCGCAAAACATCGGTTCTGCATTTGGTTTGGAGCTTTTTGTTTTTGGTAGGTCAACAACACTTAGGCGACCTCTTTGGTGTTGAGACATCCTTTCAAACGCTCTGGGATAATATTTTCTCACAACCATTACACGCGCCCCGCCAGCCTCGCTTGTAGCATTCCACTCTTCTTCGAAAGTTTCACCCGCCCACCACTTGTCGCGAATATTCATAGTCATAGTCTTGTCTTGTCGTCTTCTCTAAACGGAACTGTATAATTCCAAGAATAACAAAAAAAAATCAATTTATATTTTTTTTATTGGTTTTATTTTTTATTCATCATTCAAATTTCAATCATCATTCAAATTTCATTTTTGGCATTTGGTATTCAAATTTCATTAATTTCGCGCACATGTCTTTGAAGAACGAACCATCCTTGTCCGTCGTTGCGTTTCGTGTTTTCAGAAAACAACTCGGGATGCGTCCACTCATTTCGTTCCTGACGAACTGGGTAGAATCGGAATCCACCGGATAGCGGGCGCATACATTTGATGACAGTTCCTTGTTCGTCTTTTTGAATTTGTTTTTGCATTGTAGTTTCAACTTTCGAAGGAACGATGCGATGCTGCGCCCATTCTTGATGACGCGCGCTCTTTTCGTGTTTTTGCCAGTGTTTGAATTTTCCACTGTATCCGCAAACGCATGTCCATGTTTCTGTTTCATTTGTTCTCCAATCGCCGACAGCGTGTCTAGCGACAAAAGGACAAGATGATGGAGCAGGGTTTCTGTAAACACGCTCTTGGTTTTCGGCAATCTTGCGCGTTGACTCACGATTGAATTCATTTTGGTCTTCTTGAGACATTGACAACCATGAATTCGGGTTGATGTGGCTCAACACACGAGTGACGCGACTCCACAATTCATAATCATCATGTCCTCTGAACAAACTTCGCACACCGTCAAACAAATTCACTTGGACTGCAGGAAGTGCTGGAACTGCAGGAAGCGGAGAAAGGTCGTCCCATATGGATGAATATGGTGGCGATGATGGGGCGTGCGGGGCAGCAACAACAGGGGCAGCAACAACAGCAGAAGTTGCAACACGATGAAGTGCGCCCAATGCATTCATAGCTTCAAGATACTCACCTTCGGTCATTTTGTCTTGGTTTTCTTCAATCACACGCATCAATGTAGCCAAATTTGGATTGACGCTCATTGTAAATTGTCTTGGGTGGTGCACGAGGCTGTAAAAATAATATATAAATAAAAAAAAATCAATTTATATTTTTTTGATTGATTTTTTTTGATATTTTTCATTTTATTTTTTATTTTGTTTTTATTTTTGTTTTTCATTTAATTTTTTCATTTTGATTTATTATCTTTTATTATCTTTAGTAATTATATAAATAAATTTAATAATATGGCTAAGCGTGGTAAAACTGTACGTCGTGGGCGTGGACGCGGACGCACTCAAAGGCGTGGACGCACTCAAAGGCGTGGACGCACTCAAAGGCGCGGACGCGGTTATCGGCAACGTGGCGGAGATTTCATCGAAAATCATAGAAAATTATATAATGAATCAGATAGGCAAACGAAGGCACTAATCCAATTGTATACATGCGATAGGGCATTACCTCCTGATATTAGTATTGAAATTGAAAATGATCCTAAGCTTAAGGAATTAAAAAATGGACTGGAATTTTTTTTTAAAGACCCTAATAATGAAGAAAAAATAAGTCTGAAAGAATTGGCAGCAAGGAAAGAAGCAATATGCGGAATAATTGAGGCGAATCAAGGAGGACGCAGTTCTCGTCGCGGACGCACTCAAAGGCGCGGGCGCACTCAAAGGCGCGGGCGCGCTTATCGGCAACAAGGGGGGTTAGGAGAGACGAAATACTACAACGGGAATAATTACTACGCGGATAATTATATGGCGGGAGTGGCGGCAAGAAAAGCGGAAGCGGCGGCAGCGGCGGAAGCGGCGGCACCGGCAGCGGCGGCAGCGGCAGCGGCGGCAGCGGCGGCAGCGGCGGCAGAAGTAAAACAACCGAAATACCACGGTGACCATGCGTGGCAAAAAGCAAAAGAAGCGGAGGCAAAAAAGTATTTTCAAGACGTTGAAGTATATGGGAAAAACATGTTAGAGGAATATAATAGTTTAATTGCTAGTGGACTGCTGAGCAGTGAGAACGCATATGATGCAATTATATTAAGAATGATGAGAGAAATCCCGGAAAAAGAATATGAGAAATTAATAACGTCACGCAATAAAGGCGATATGACACCATTTCGAAAACTCAAGGAGGAAAGGACCATTAAAGATTTAAATAGGTTAGAACGCGAAGCTGCAGTATCTAGAAGAAATGCTAAGGAAAAAGCAGCAGCTGAAGCAGCTGAAGCAGCTGAACTTGAAATTCAACAAATAATGGCTAAACCAGGATGGTCAGCATATGACTATTTTTATGCAGTGCCAGAATTTGACGAATTTAAGAGTTTGAGTAAGTACCACAGCAGAGAAGAAGCATTTAAAAAAGTTGCATTAGATTTGATGAAAAAACATGGACCGAACTTTTTAAAATCGCAAAACGAAGCCAGAATAGCTAGAATAGCCGAATATGAAGCAAAAGATATTTCAGAAAAAGCTAAAAAAAAAAAAGAAAAGGAAGACGCATATCAACTTCGACTTCAACAAGTAATGGATGATCCAAGAATGTCAACGAGTCAAAAAGCAGTAAGCTATTTTAATGGAATGGCAGGAGGATTTGAGGATGAATATAAGAGATTGAGTATAACCTTAGGCGAAGAAGAAGCATTTAAAACAGTTGCATTAAATTTGTTGAGAAAACATGGACGGGAATTTTTAAGATTGCCAGATGAATCCAGAATATTAGCTGCACAAGCTGCTGAACGTGAACAAAAAATGGTTGAGGAAGCAAAAGCAGCAGCTGAACGTAAACAAAAAATGGTTGAGGAAGCAGAAGCTGCTGCTGCTGCCGCTACTTTGCCCTCCCCAATCCCTCCCCCCTCTCCTGAACTTGAACTTAAACAACTAATGGCTGCACAAATGCCCACGAAACAGAAAGCACAAAGGTATTTTACCGATGTTAATTTTACCAGTCTTGATGGTACAAAAACAGAAACAGCAATTTTGCTATTTTCAAATTTGAAAAAAATCGATAAATTAACTGACGAAAAAGCATTTGAAACAATTGCATTAATATTGATGAAAAAACTTGGACCGAACTTTTTTAAGTCGCGCGATAACAACGGCAATAAAACAGTGGTGGAAATAAAAACTGATGAAGTACCCTATGAATTCAATAATATACCCTATTGATTCAATGAAAAAACTTCGAATTCTTCTGAAAGTAATTACATGTCGCCACCATCCACAACAAATATGTCACAAAGAGAATTATCAGAAAATGCTGATAGGATTAGTAGTACAAATCAACATTATGCTTCTCAAATGAATTATAAACCCCCAAGCAATACATCATATGTATCACAAAGAGAATATAATATGGAAGCTTTAGACCGTGGAGACTTATAAATAAAACCGAAATAAAGTCATTGTTGTATTGTAAACTGTTTTGGTAAATCGGAAAAGCTTTATCTTTATAATGACAAAATTAATAAAAAAATTAATTTATTTTTTATTGATTTTGTTTTTCATTTTGTTTTTTATTTATTTTGTTTTTCATTTTGTTTTTGATTTTGTTTTTGATTTTATTTTTGTTTTTGTTTTTCATTTTATTTTAATTTATTTTTCATTTTGTTTTTCATTTTATTTTTGATTCAACAGAATTTTCACAAATCAGATAGATTCTGACCGCAACAAGTCCGATTTATAGGACTCAATTTCATCCTCTTCATTGTAGTGAGGAAGAGGCTCGCGATAGTCGGTTGGATTCACGTGAGGAAGAGGAAGAAGACTGAGATTTTGAAAAGGAAGTATGGATTGAGAAGCGAACCTCGCTTGAATTTCAATCATGGAAGGAGCATCAGGTCTGAATGCCTGGCCCGTGCTTCTAATCCAATCATCAGTTGAAATGGTGTGGTATTGTCGTGTTTGATGTATTCTTTGAATTTCCATTTTTCTTTTCAGTATTTTCCTTTCTCTTTCTTCCTCTTCAAACTTTTTTCTCAGTTCTTCATCTTTTCGGATTTTTTCAAGGCGCTTTTCCTCTTTCTTTCTTTGAAACGATTCCTCAAACAAGAAGAGGTCGTCGTTGTCGTTGCACAAGAAACGCGTTTGAATGTGTGTTTCAGGGTCAGTGTGAAAGGCGAATTCAACATTGGTTGCGCTTTTGCGAGTGTAAAAGTGGATGGCCGTCGTCGTCTCGTCAATTTCAAGTGGATTTGAATTTCCTCTTTCATCGTTGTCGACGAGTAGCTGGTCGAGGTGCATTTGTAGATTGAATCTTTGAGAGTACCCAAATGGACCATTTGCTCCCATTTGGTTGCGATATGGTATGGTCAAGCCATCAACGTTTGCAAAATATCCAACCCCGACAAAGCGCTCTTGATATTCGTTTGTTTCTTCAACATGACGTTCTTGATAGGCTGCAAAATGAGGTTTTTCAAGAGTCGGCGGAGTGGTTTGATGCATTCTGTAACTGATATCTGAGTAATATTCAGAATCGTCAGCGTAATGTAGAATCGCATCCTTGAAATGTTGCAAACACTCCAAATTGGAGTACTCGCTCCAATCCGGATGGTTCATCTGGAAGAACTCGACACAATCGCAAAAGTTAGCTTGGTAAAAAGCTGTCAGTTCACTTTCAGCGATGTGTGAACCCATGTAAAATGGGAACACGGTTTCGAAAAATGACTGTGAGTATGGGAAAGAGTTGATGTAATCGGCAATGTGAAACCAATACTCTTGGTTTGGGTCAGCCGAATTCAAATGGTCAATCAAAGCGGAACCTATGTACAAACCTTTGAATGAGTTGAACTGCGGTTGGTCTGGTTGTTGTTGTT
>Ga0315284_10004024_pt1 | contig 20884 bp, 13 predicted proteins | sample YL17G09_16_MG_FD_203696 | JGI IMG/M metagenome (GOLD analysis project Ga0315284, IMG submission 203696) | Sediment microbial communities from Yellowstone Lake, YNP, Wyoming, USA - YL17G09_16 | ecosystem: Environmental > Aquatic > Freshwater > Lake > Sediment | place: USA: Wyoming | collected...
CCACAAAGAGCGACGCTCCGAAGATGAAGCGCAGGTCGGTCAGCCAGGAAGCGGAATACCCGCCTGAAAATTTGAACAGCCAGCGGCCGTTCAAGTAGCCGTTGAGAGACGTGAAGGCCATGGCCATAGCGATGACCGATAGCGGAACGCTCTTTTCCCGGCTGCGGATAAGAAAAGGATAAACCAGGCTGCGCTGGACATAATGGACTTCCCACAGGAGAAAAAAGATGAAAGCCAGCAGTCCGGTGCTGTTCGGACCCAGGAGGAAAACAAACAGGAAGACAAAGAAGGAAGGGCTCTCCATGAGGAACCAGCCCCACCGTCCGCGAATCAAGTGCCCCCAGCCCGACCGGCGGTGACGTCCGTAGGGGACGGTGACGAAAAAGATGGCAGCGCAGGCAGCCGCGGCCAAGCCCAAAAAAACAAAAAGCAGGATCCGGTAAATGTGAAGTTCGGTCATTTTCTTTCCCGCACGTTCCGCCCAAAATATATCAGGTCGGGCCGGGAGTCAATCGCCCGGGAATTGGCGGTTGCATCTCCATTGATGTGATTCACAAGAGGCGCCGGAGTCGCTCCCAAGGTCCCCATAGCGGAGGGGGGTCCCGTCCTGGGGACGGGGGGAACCGACGGGACGCTCGGCTCCACGAAGCTTGCTATAGGGAGCCGAGCGTCGGGGAATCCAAGGGGGTATGCCCCCTTGGTCGTAGCGCGGGGTTTTTGCCCGCGCGAGAAAGGGAGGCAGCGAGCCGCGGCTCTTTCGCGGCGAACGTTGGAAGGGGGAAACGCGAAGCGGGTTCCCCCTCCAAGGAGACTGGTTCCCCAGGGGACCTGGGGCGATTCCGGCGCCGAGAGTGAATCACATATTTGGAGATGCTTTCGGAATTGGCCCAGCACCTTGTTCCATAGTAAAGTGTAGCCATGGATTTCAATGACCCCTTGTTCCAAAAAATCTTCTTCGAGGTCCACCGCGGCTTGCCCCGGGAAGGGCCGGGGGATGAGGAATCCCTGCGGCGGGCTTTGAGCCTAGCGTCGGGCCTTCCCCCCAGCCCGCGAATCCTGGATATCGGCTGCGGCCCCGGCCGCCAGACCCTGGACTTGGCCGAAATCACCGCAGGCCTGGTTGTCGGCCTGGATAATCATTTCCCGTTTGTCCGTGAACTGGCGGGAAAGATCGCTGCCGGCCGGCTTCAGGGCCGGCTGTTGGCTGTCCGGGGGGATATGAACCAGCTCTGTATCCGGCCTCAAAGCCTGGACCTGATCTGGTGCGAGGGAGCGGCCTATCTCATGGGCTTCGTCAAAGCTCTGGGCTCCTGGAAATTTTTTCTCAAGCCGGAGGGTTGGCTGGCCCTGACCGAGGCGGTCTGGCTCAAGCCGGACCCGCCGGAGCCCGTCCGGAACCTATGGGAGGAATATCCGGACCTGAAGGACATCAAGTCCAACCTGGCCCTGCTCTCCGAGTGCGGGTATAAAGTCGCCGGTCACTTCACCCTTCCCGAATCCGCCTGGTGGGACCATTACTATACGCCCCTGGAGAAACGGCTGGCCGAGCTCCGGAGGACCTATGCCTCTAGCCCCGAAGCCCAGGACATGCTAGCCTACCACCAGAATGAGATTGATATTTACCGGCAGTATTCAGCCTATTACGGCTACGAGTTTTTCGTCTGTCGATTGAAGAACGGAATAAAACCAGGGGGGCCGTAGGCCGGGCAAGCAAAAATGAAATGGTGGTTCCGCCGGCCGCTCTATCTCCAGATCTTCGTCGGCATCCTGGCCGGAGTCGGGCTGGGGTTGTGGCTCGGACCTCGGGCCGTCCACATCAAATTTCTAGGCGACATCTTCCTCCGCCTGCTGATGATGCTCATGGTCCCGCTCACTTTCTTCACTCTGACGAGCGGCCTGACCAAGCTGGAAAACCTGCGCTCCCTGCGGACGCTGGGCGGGATGACCCTCCTGTACTACGCGGCCTCTTCCCTGGTGGCCGCCGCGCTCGGCACGGCCGTCGCCCTTCTTCTCCAGCCGGGAAAGAATGCGGCCGGCCTTTTATACGGGGCCGGCCAGGCCGGGGCCGAAACATTCAGCTTTCGAGAAGCCCTGATCTCCTGGTTTCCCCAGAACCCCTTCCAAGCCCTGGCCCAGGGAAACATGCTGCAGGTCATCATCCTCTCCCTGATCCTGGGGGTTGGGCTCCTGGCCATGGGGCCTCGCGCCGACCGCCTGGTCCGTTTGGTCAATGATGCCGCAGATCTGATGATCGTCGTCACGGAGTTCGTTATCAAAACGGCGCCCTACGGCATCATGGCCCTGGTGGCCAACATGGTTGCTAACTTGGAAGTTAAAATGCTGGCCGAGGTCGGCCTATTCCTTCTGGCCGACACAGCATCCATGCTCCTGCTGTTGGCCCTTATTTATCCTTTGATCCTCAGCCTGCTGGCCAAGGCCGGCCCGCTGCGTTTCTACCGCCAGTCAGCCCCGGCCATCCTGGTGGCCGGAAGCACCACTTCCAGCGGGGCCGCGCTGCCGGTGGCCATGTCCGTGGCGGACAAAGCGATGGGCCTCCCCGAAAAGATCTGGGGTTTCACCCTCCCCCTGGGTGCCACCATCAACCAAAACGGGATGGCCGCAGCTATCGGCGTCATCGGAGTCTTTGCCGCCAACCTCTATGGCTTCAAGATCACTCCGGCTCTCCTTGTCCAGTTCGTCTTCCTGGGGCTGGTCCTGTCCGCCGGAACGGCCGGGGTCAAGGGCTCCGGCGTGGTAATCTCCGGAATACTGCTTCAAACCCTGAACATGCCGCTGGCCTTGATTCCCCTGTTGGCCTCCCTCTGGCCGGTCATCGACATCGGCCACACGATCTGCAACGTCACCGGCGACCTGGTCGGCACGGTCCTGGTCGCTTCCCGGCTGCGATCAGATACCGGGAAATCACAGACCGCTGGGCCAGCAGCAAATTCTTGAACTCAACCTTTGGCCGCGCCCTTCCCGCCGATGGACATCTGGGCCACCTTGACCGTCGGCCCGGCGATGGTGTCATTGAGCTCCAGGTCATCGCCGACCATCTCTATGCCCTTCAGGACATCGGCCAGGTTGCCGGAGATGGTGATCTCAGCCACGGGGAAAGCGACCTCACCTTTCTCGATCCATAGCCCGAAGGCGCCGGTAGAGATATCGCCCGTGGTGGGCACCCGGCCGAAGCCGATGGTGCCGGTGAGCAGCAGCCCCTTGTCCACGGACTTGATGATGTCGGCCGGCTTGCTCGAACCCTTGGCCAGGTAGAAGTTGGTGACCCCGCCGGCGTTTCCGGTGGAGGCCATTTTCAGCTTGCGGCCGTAATAGGTGTTGAGCAAGTAGCTTTTCAGGACGCCTTGCTCCATGACCAGCGTCTTCCGGGTGGGGACTCCTTCGGCATCAAAGGCTGAGGTGCCGCGGCCGCCGGGCAGGAGCCCGTCGTCGTAAATGGTCACCAAGTCGCTCCCAATTTTCTGGCCCAGCTTGTCCACCAAGAAAGACTGGCGGCGGTCGACGCTCGCCCCGGCGACGCATTGGGCTAAAAACCCTAACAGCAGGTCGGCCGTTGCCGGAGCTTCGAACACGACCGGCACGTTCTGAGATTCGACCTTGCGGGCGCCAATGAGGCGGGCCACCCGCTCCACGGCCTTCCGGGCTATGGCTTCCGGCGTCGGCAAGGCGGCCACGGAAGTGGCCCCTTCAAACCAGCCGTCTTGCAGGAGGTTGTCCCCTTCGCCGGCCTGGAAGCCCACGCCGTTGGCCACCGTCGTGCGGTGGAAGGAGCCGGAGAACCCCTTGGAATTGGCCAGGTACCAGGCACCCACAACGCTGATGAAACCGGCGCCCGTGGATTTTTTGATGCGCTTATCGGCCAGGCCGATGGCTTCGACCTTCATGGCCGCGGCGATTTTGCTCTCGGGCGAGAGTTTCAGCACGGCCGGGTCATAGACCTTGAGTTCCTCAGCCGAACTACGGATAGGCTCAGCCTCGGGCAGGCCGGCGTAAGGGTCCACTCCCCCCAGCCGGGCGCGGGCGATGGCGTTGTCCACCACCCGGTGGAGAGTATCCTCGGACAGGTCCTGGGAAGCGGCCGTGGCCAATTTCCCCTCGACAAAGACCCGCATCCCCAGGTCTTGGGTGCCGGCCTCGGTCAAGCGCTCCACATTCTGCTCCCGGACGTTGACGTTGAACTGCGAAGTCTCCACCACGGTGACCTCGATTTCTGACGCGCCCTTGCGCCGCCCGTAATCCACCAGGGATTCTGCCAGGGCTTTGAGGTTTTGTTGATTGGCGTTCATGCGCGGCCTCCCACGGTCATCTGGCGGATTTTAAAGGTCGGCGTTCCTGCGGCAACGGCCGCGGACTGGCCGTCCTTGCCGCAGGTGCCCAGGAAATAGTCCATATCGTTGCCGATAAGCTCCATGTCCTTGAGGACCTGGACATTGGTGCCGATCAGGGTGGCGTTCTTGACCGGCTGGGTGAGCTTGCCGTCCTCGATGAGGTAACCCATGTTGACGGAGAAGGTGAACTTGCCCGTGTCCTCGACTTGGCCGCCCTGGTAAGTCAGGGCGTAGAATCCTTTCTTGACCGTTTTAATGACATCCTCGGGTGTGGCCTCCCCCCGGGCCAGCATGGTGTTGTTCATACGGCAGATGGGGACCACCCGGTAGGACTCGCGCCGTCCGTGGCCGTTGGGCTCCACGCCCAGAATCCGGGCCGAGAGGCGGTCGTGCAGAAATCCGACCAGCTTTCCGTTTTCGATCATCATCACCTTACGGGTGGAAGTGCCTTCGTCGTCGATGTTCATGCTGCCGCGAAGGTAGGGCAGGGTAGCGTCCTCGTAAATGGTCACACAGGGGTCGGCCACCATCTGGCCTAGCCTGTCCCAGACGATGGAGGTCTTCTGCCAGATGCCTTCGCCCTCGAAGGGATGGCCCACGGCCTCGTGGACCATCACGCCCGACTGACGGCTGCCCAGCACGACCGGCTGGTCGCCGGCCACCGGGTCAACGGCCGAAAGCAGGGTGACCGCCTCGGTGGCGGCCCGCAGGCCCACATCCTTGGGGGTCTTGCCCGCCTGTTGGAAAAAGGTCATCCCCACCCGGCCGCCAGCGCTGCCGGAGCCGGTGTTGCGGACCTTGCCTTCCTGGGCCGTGGCCGTCACGCCCAACCGGACCTGCGGCCGGGCGTCGGAGATCATCAGGCCTTCGCTGTTGACGATGGTGACGTACTGCATCTCGTCGAGCAGATTGGCGATAACTTTGATGACCCTCTTATCATGGGCCAGGGCCGCGGCGTAGGCCTCCTTGACCAGAGCGATGCGGTCGTCGAGCGGCGCGTTGACAAAAGGCTTGTCCAGGAGATAGACCTGCTTGTCGGGCCGGCTTTCCTTCAGGTCGGCCGGCCGCAGTTTGGCGCCCGAGGCGGCGATGGCCGCCGCGGTCAAGGCCGCCTGGGTCATGCTTTCCGGAGTGGGGCTACTGGTATAGCCGAACCCGGTCTGCTGGCCTTTGAGAACGCGGATGCCCACGCCCCGGACGATGTTCTCCGAGGATTGCCGGATGATGTCGTCCTCCATGACCACGTTCATGACCACTTTGTACTCGAAGAAAAGGTCGGCAAAGTCGCCGCCCTTGGACAAAGCGACGCCCAGCACCTTGGTCATGACCTCCTTCGAAACGCCGAATTTTTCGTCGAACAGGCCGGCGCCGGCTTGGGGCAGAGCCCCGGCCATAAGCCGGTCATAGAACAGGCCTGAAGCTAGGAACGCTCCGGCGCCCGTTCCAGCGAGCTTAAGGAACTCGCGCCTTTCGATTTTTCCCATGCGTTTGACTCCTTTTTTCTGCGGGGTGTAAAGTTTGTATCCATGACCCGCAGCTTACAAAAAAGAATGATTGACGGAAAAAGAATGATAAGAAGGAAAGTAGGAGAATGTCAAGCGGATGCTGCTTGTCGAAAATTACTTCGCTGGAGGTACTGGAGGTAAGTGTTCCTATTTCCGAATGTGCTTCAGCGCCTCCTCCGCGGCTACCAGCAGCGGCTGAGTGGAGATCTTCGAGCCGACGGCCTGCTCCATCCACAGTTGGGGAATGAGCCGGCCCTGGCGGCACATCCTCTCCATCTCCTGGCCCAGGTTCTTGCCCTCCAGATATTGGGCGATCTGGAATTCAATGATGTGGCCCAGCGGATAGTCGGGCAGGTACAGGGCGGCGTCGATCATCTGAGAATAGATGGCCAGGATGGTCTGGTCCTTGACGCCGATGACGCCGGCAAAATATTTGTTCCAGACATCCTGGGCGATGGAGACGACAGCCTCCTTGAATTGGCTTGGAGTGGCCTCCGGGTGCTGGTAGAGCCAGTTCCAGACATGCATGTCCACCAGCGAAACGCCCATGATCTCATAGGAATCCCATAGGCTTTTGAGCGCCTTGAGGTGTTTGGCCTCCGCCACCTCGCCCTTGACTCCCAGGAGGTCCAGGTCACGGTCCTGGAAGACAAAAGCAAAGGCCTCGGTGAAGGCGGTGTTGGGAACCCCGCGCAGCATATAATGGTCCACTTTCTGCAGAGTCAGCGTCTGTTCCACGGTGTGGCCGAGCTCGTGGATGGCGATGTTGTAGCCTTTGTAGTTCATCCCCTGGGCTGGAATGCGGGTCCTCAGCCGCGCTTTGTCCGACCTCATCTCCGCTCCGGCGGCATGCCCTGCCCCGCGGGAGGGGTCCACCTGAATCCGGGGGGTGAGGAAGTCAACCTGCTCCTTGGAAAATCCCAGCTTCGTCAGAATGTTGCCCAGGTCGGCCTGGAAAGCTTCCGTGGTGGGATACTTCCGAGAAATGATCTTGTCCAGCTCTTCCTCGGGAATAGCTCCCCCGGCCTTGAACCCGTTGTACCAGATGTCGAACGGCTGGAGCGGACGGCCCAGCCTCCGGCTGATAAGCTTGGCCACCGCGCGCACCTGGGGAGAGGAAATGAAGTCTGTGAAGAGCTTTTCCACTTCGGCCTCTGGGATCTCCCGGGCGACTTCAAACTTACGCCGGATGTGGGTGGGTAAGGCCGGGAAATAGGGGTCCAGCTTTTTCTGCGCCCTAAAGATATCAAGAAAGACCTTGTAGCGGGTGTTGGGCTCGGCTGCGGCCGAGGCTTCTTTTCCCCCGCTGAAAACCTTGTTGAGGAATGGATTCCACTGGACTTGGGGGTTGTTGATGACGGACTGGGGGATATCCTGTCCGACGATGCGGAGCATGACCTGGTAGAGCATTTTCTGTTTGAACAGACCCTGGGGGTCGTTGTAGCGGGCCTTCAATTCATCCCTCAGGTTCCAGTGGGTGATGAGCTTGAGGCCTTCGGGAAAATAGGCCTTCATCTTATCGTCCACCAGCCGGCCGGCGAAGATGTTGTAGTCGGCGATGTAGGCCTCGGCCACCGAGGTGGCCTGGAAGAGGCTTTGCTGGACATCGGCCGGCACGCGAGAAGTGAACAGGTCGCCCATCCTGGCCAGAGCCCATTGCTCGCGGCTCCAGGCCGGGCCCTGCTTCATTTTTTCCTCGAGCGTAGTGGTGGGGAAATTCAAGAGGATGAGAAAGGCCAGTTTGTTCTGGAAAAGGTCGTCGGAGAGGTGGGAAGAAGGATCATACTGGCCCAGGATCACGTCCTGGGGGAGGATTTCGCCCCAGTCCAGGTCCAGGGGCCGCTTGAGGTCGAGGATCATCTTGTTGAAATGGCCGAGCAGGACCTCAAAGTTCATCTCCAGCCGGCCGAAATTCGCCCGGAAAACAGCCGGATCGCCCATGAAGTTGGCCAGACAGAAGTCCTGGAAGTCTTGGCCGCTGCCGTCCTCCTTTTTCCACAGCGAGGCCGCTTGGTCCACGCCCCGCTCGATCCTGAACCTGTCGGCCTCTCCATATTTCTGGAGGAGCGCACTCTTTGTTTGTTCCTTGGTTTGGGTGTCGATGGCTGCCTCCTGGGCAAGAAGAGTTACGAAAGAAAGAATAATAAATAAGAAGGCAAAAGCGATAAGATTTCTTTTCATCCTGATCTCCTTTCTGGCTGAAACCTAGGCTTAGGGTTTGAACCAGTGCATCCGTTTCATGTCCAGTCCAAGCATATCTCGACTCCAAGCCAGGTTCAAGGCTTGGATCCCCCCAAGGTTTATATTAAACGATTGGCGCCCAAGGCCTACCTCGAGCCGGCCCGTAGTTTGCGCCTTGCCCCGACATCATTAAATAAAAATCTTAAACAATAATTTCCGGACGCTAAAACGAGGTTCTAAGGCCAATAAAAAAGCCTAAAAATCGACTAAATTGTTTATTTTGTTATAGCTGCTACGGCCCGACCCAAATAATATTGTTTTTTGTCATCAAAAAGGGAAAAATCTGCGTAGGAACCGATAGAGCCGGACAATGGACGAAACTCTTTTAGTTCAAGCGGCGCAGGCGGGTAACAGGACCGCCCTGCGTGAGCTTTTCGAACAGAACAAGCGGAAGATTTTTGCCCTGGCCTATCAGTACGCCAGGAACCGGGAGGATGCCGAGGATATTCTCCAGGAGACGTTCATCAAAGCCTTCCGCCGCATTCACACCTTCCGCATCCAGGAAGAAACGGGCTTTGCTTCCTGGCTCTTCCGCGTGGGCATCAATTGCAGCATCGATTACCTCCGCCGGAACAAAGCGCGCCGGGCGGAGCTCGGCTCGGACGTTCTGGCCGCCCTGCCCACCGCCGCTCAGGGGTCCGACCCCCAGAGGGAGCATGCTCGCCGCGAATTCCGACGCCGGATCGACCGCTCCCTGGCCGGCCTCAGCCCTAGACAACGGATGATCTTTCTTCTCAAAAACGATCAGCAATTCTCCATCCGCGAGATCGCCGCTCAGCTTCAATGCACGGAAGGGAGCGTCAAGACGCACCTCTTCCGCGCCGTCTCGGCCATCAAGCGGGGTTTCAAGAATCAGGCCCTGGAGGACGCGTCATGACCTGCCGAAGATTCAAGAAGGACATGGTGGTGGACATCTACCGCGAGCTGGACGAAAAAGGGCGCCGGCGCCTGGAGCGACATCTCGCCCGGTGCGCCTCCTGCCGGGAAGAGTTCGAGACAACCCGGAAGGTCCTGTCCTCCATGAAAGAAACCCCGGCCGAGTCCACTCCCGAAGTCAATTGGGAGCGGAATTGGAACACAATCGAAGCCGGCCTCGAGCCGGCTGGCCGCCGTTCGAGGTTCCTGCCGGCCTTTCCGCGCTGGGCTTATGCGCCCCTGGCTTTGGCCGTTCTGTTCATCCTGGGCCTGGCTGTAGGCCGCTACTGGTGGCCCTGGCGGCCGGCGGCTCCGGACGCGGCTAAAACCAGGACCATGTCTCCGGCCGCCGCGCAGGTGATGCTCAACCAGTACTTCGAGGATGTCAAACCCGTCCTGTTGGACTATGCCCATAACGGGACCAAGTTAGGAGATAAGGGTCTTTTCCTGACCGATAGAGAGATGGCCAGGTCCCTCCTCGTCCAGAACGTGCTCCTCAAGCGCGCCCTGGCCCAGAAAAACCCCACCTTGGCGGACCTGTTAGACGACCTGGGGCTGATCCTGACCGAGATCGCCAACCTCCAGAACCAGGACACGACCACCCCCGCCTCTCTCAAAAATGTCATTCATCAACGGCAGGTCCTGAGCCGGATCCGCCACCTGGAAAAAATATAGAATCACAAGGAGAGTTAATCCATGAAAATCTTTAAAACCCTGATCATCATCACGATCCTTTTCATCGCGGCTGGGAGCGGAATCCTACCCCAGGAACAGGACAAGGCCGTGGCCGCCTATGAAAAAGCCAAGAAGCTTGTGTACGAAAAACAGTGGGCCCTGGCCGTCAAGGAATTCAATGTTTTCAAGGATATGTTTAAGAGCAGCGACTACCTGGACGACAGCTATTACTGGCTGGCTTACAGCCTGAACAAACTCAGCCAGTCCCAGGGCAAGATCGATGACCTGCTTCGCCTCAAGCAGGAGGCCTTGACCGACATCAACGCCCTGCTCAAGCGGTTCCCCGACAGCTCTTGGGAAGAAGACGCCCGGGTCCTGCGTGTGGAGATCGCCGAGGACCTGGTCAAGAACGGCTTGACCCAGTTCAAATCTTATATCGATGAGGAAGCCGAAGACGCCGACCCGGAGATGGAGATAAAGCTCATGGCCCTGAATGCCATGACCAACACCGACCCGCAAAAAGCCTACCCCATCCTGGAGAAAATCCTGAGGGAGAGCAAGAACCCTAAGCTCCGGGAGAATGCCCTCTTTGTCCTCAGCCAGAACGACTTCCCGAAATCCTCCGAACTTATGTCGGAGGTCGCTCTCCAAGACACCGAGGCCAGCGTTAGGGGACATGCCATCTTCTGGTTGAGCCAAAGGGAAGACGCCGCGAGCTTCGACACACTGCTCAAACTGTACAACACGGTCAAGGATCCGGAGCTCAGGGAAAAAATCATCTTCGCCTTCGGCCAGAGCGAGAATCCCAAGGCCTATGACAAGCTCCTGGAAATCGCCCGGGAGGCCAAGGACAAGGACGCCCAGGAAAAGGCCATATTCTGGCTGGGCCAGAAAAACGACGAACGGTCCCTGAAAGCCCTGGACGAGATCTATGACCGGGCGGTGGACGACGATATCCGGGACAAGGTCATCTTTGCCCTGTCCCAGCAGGAAAATCCCAAAGCCAAGGCCAAGCTCTTCGAAATCGCTCGGAGCGACGCCGACCCCAAAGCTCAGGAACGGGCCCTGTTCTGGCTTAGCCAGGACGGCAGCCAGGCGGCCCTGGATCTGCTGGTGGAGGTCTACGGCCAGGCCCCGAGCTTCGAGGTCAAGAAGAAAATCATTTTCTCCTTGAGCCAATTCAACTCCGACAAATCTGTGCGCAAGATGATCGAACTGGCCAAGGCTGAGAAAAATCTTGAACTCAAGAAGCAGTTTATCTTTTGGCTGGGCCAGTCGCAGAAAGAAGAGGCCGTCAAGTTTCTCAGGGACATCATCGAAAAATAACCGGCGCCAGACGACCATGAAGAAACACACATTCCGACCGAAGGCTACGGCCCTCCTGGCCCTGGCGGCTCTATCTGTATCCCTGGCGGCGGTATCCGCAGCGGCCGCCCCGGCCCAGGAGTCATCCCAGTTTTTGAAGGGCAAGGTCGTGAAATGGAATGAGGCGGCCTTGTCCCTGGAAAAAAGACTGAACGCGGCCCGCGACCACTTCCGCGCCTCGAACCTGGGCGACCTATACTTTACCGGCTACCTGTTTCCCAGCCGGAACAAGATCCATCACCACCTCCACGGCCAGGGCGGGCCCTTCCAGGTCATGGTGGAGGATGGGGAGATCAAGTTCCGCGGCCAGGGGAACTCGGAGAGCATCGAAAGCGATGACCTGGCCGGGCCGGCCGCGCTCCTCTTGCTCAACTCCTTGGCCCCGCCCCGAGCCGGGACCTTGTCCGCCCATCTGATCGACCCGGAGGTGAGCTATGAATTTAAAAAAGTGCCGGTCTATTGGCTGGGCTCCCTGGAGGCTGACCCAAGCATCGCCTTCCTGGTCAAGGAGTTCGAACGCGGCGCGGAGGAGCTTCAGGAATCCCTCCTCTTCATCATCAGCCAGCACAACACCCCCCGTTCTTTTGATTTCTTGAAGACAATTGCCCTGAGCGCCTCCCGCAGCCTGGAGATCAGGAAAAACGCCGTGTTCTGGATCGGCAACAGCCGGGACTCCCGGAGCCTCGACCTCCTCAAAGAGGTCTTCGACAACACCCGAAATGAGGAACTCAAGGAGCAGGTCGTATTCGCCCTGACTCTCACCGACCGCCGGGAGGCCGTGGCGGAATTAATCCGGATTGCCAAGTCCGACCCAGCCCTCGAGGTACGGAAGAAGGCTATCTTCTGGCTGGGACAAAAGGCTTCGCAGGAAGCGGTCAAGACCCTCAAAGACATGGTGGACAAGCCCGACGAGGATGTGGAGGTCAAGGAATCGGCTGTGTTCGCCATCTCCCAGCTGCCCAAGGACAAGGCGGTGCCCCTGCTGGTGGCCATGGCCAGGGAGAACAAAAGCCTGTCCGTCCGCAAAAAGGCCATCTTCTGGCTGGGCCAGACCGGCGAAAAGGAAGCCCTTGAGCTCTTTGAGGAAATCCTGCTGAAAAAAAACTGATCCGCAGGATTTCATCGCCCAGATGGATCAGGCCGGCTTCGAAGTGATCAGGGTTGACACATCCATAAGAGAAGACAACATCTATATCGCCCGGTTGAAACCGGCCCAGGGGCGATGAGAACAGCCTGACCGCTGACACAAGAGAAGTCGACCCCTAGCCCCTGCTTTGGCCGGAAAGAAAATGCCGAGGGATTTTAAGTCATTTTCAGCCATTCCTGGTTGCCTTGACACCTCTTCTCGCTACAACTTAACAACCCTAATGATGGGCCTGAGGCAAAAGTGGCATATGAATGCTGCGTCAGCCGACTAACTTCATCTTTTTCAGCAGCTCCTTGTACCTCGGATCAGAGCGCAGATTCTTCAAAAAGGGATCAACTTTGATGCAAATCAGTTGACCGGCATGCTCCTCATAAGCCCGCCCGAGCCATTCGAATGCTTTTTCTTTTTCTCCTAAGCCTGCGTAGACTTCCCCGATATTATAGGCATCGACATAGCGTCTCGCTCTTAAATCCAACATACGGTTTAAAACGTTTCTGGCCTTCTCCTGTCTTCCTGAGACAGCATAGACCCATCCCAAAAAACATAAAATCTGGGCATCTTCCAATGTCGGCCAAACAGATATCACTCTATCGGCCTGGGCAATGGCTTCTCCGTACATTCCCTTGCTTGCATAGATCGCTGTTAAAAATAGCTGTCCCAAATAAGAGTTCGGATCCATTTCCAGCGCTTTTTTGAGCTGGACAATGGCTTCATCACAACGGCCCGCCATGTAATAGCCAAATCCTCCCAGATATGTATAGGTCTGTGGCGAAGCTGGATCAAGCTCTACAGCATGCTTGAATCCAGCGATGGCTTCGTCAAATCTTGCCGTAAAGGCTAAATATATTGAGTATAGAATGTAGATATCCACGCCGCCGGGGTTAAGCTTGATGGCACGCCGGAAGTCGTGCTCAGCGCCGGCGAAATCCCAATCAAAAACCGCCTTAAGATAGCCGAGCGAGGCGTGGGCTTCTCCGAGCTCCTCATCGAGCTCAAGGGCTTTTATCACAGCTTCTTTGGCCTTTGGGTAGCTCTCCTTGGGAGCGAGAAAACCAATAGCGCAAAGCACGGTATAGCATGTTGCCTGACCCGCATAGGCCAGAGCATAGCCTGGATCCTTAGCTATGGCCTGCTCGAAGTATTTAATGGCTTTTTTTAAGTCTTCTTCAGTGGTTTTGTAGTAAAAAAAGCGTCCGAGTAGATAGAGATTATAAGCTTCAAGATTCTCGGTAGGACGCTTTATTAATTTAGCTCTTTCATCGCTCAATAGCGTGAACTTGAGTTTATCCACGACGGTTAAGGCAATTTCATCCTGGATGGCAAAGACCTTGGTCAGCTCTTTATCGAACGTTTCTGACCAAATATGATAGCTATCGGAGACATTGACGAGCTGGACTGTAATGCGGAGCTGGCTGCCTTCTTTCCTGATACTCCCTTCCAGCACTTTCTCGACATCGAGCTTCCGGCCGATTTCACGGATATCTTCAGCTTTTCCCTTAAACGTGAAAGCCGAGGTCCTCGCGGGAACCTTTAATTCTTTGATATTGCTCAGCCGGTTGATGAGCTCTTCGGTCATGCCGTCGCAGAAATACTCTTGGTCTTTCTGGGGACTCATATCGACAAAGGGTAGCACAGCGATTGAATTTTTCCATTGAGCGGCTGGGAAAGTCTCTGCTTCAGGTCCTTTCAGGTGGAGAATGAGGTTAATGTCCAGAAGAATTGTCATTAAGAAAACCAGCGGGATTAAGACAAGCTCCAGCTTGAATTTTCGAGTTTTCTCACGGCCAGAAAACCATCTCCAAATAAGAGTGCACAGGAGGGCGCCAACGAGAGAGACGATGGTAATATCGATAAGTTTTTCCGGTAAGTGATAATGTGCAACAAGAACCCAATGAACGATTTCATAAAGAAGCCAACCGCCTCCAATAAATGCACCGAGAGTCTCAAGAATCTTTCTCTTTCGCAGTTTATTGAAAAATGCTCTAAAAAAAGACTTATCCCCTTTCTTTGTCGGAGTTTTTTCTCCTTTTGACGAAACCATTGTCTCCCCGGCGTATAGATTTTTTTAAGTATAACAGTAATAGAACGGTGAATCAAATGCAGAAATGCCGGTGGCGTCATGTCAATTCGGGAGGGCCGGGGGAGATAGACCATCATCACCCCCCCTTTGCTAACAGCCGGCACCTTGGCGGGCGTAGAACGACCTGGGATTCCAGAACTCCAGTGACCATCCAGGGACCATACCACGCCAAAACAGACCAAATTTGGTCTGTTCAGGCCTGCTTTGGCCTGCTTTGTTCTGATTGTGGTAGCTAACTCAATCCAAAAAGCTTAGATTCAAAAAATGGTGCCGAGGGCCGGACTCGAACCGGCATGGAGCTTACGCCCCGAGGGATTTTAAGTCCCTTGCGTCTGCCAATTCCGCCACCCCGGCCGTAGGGGAGTCAAAGTTAGAATAGTCAACAAATTAATCTTTTCTCACTATAAAAGATTCGTGCCATTTTCTCAAGCGCTAAGGACGAGTATTATTCACGAAGATATGGGCCAGCGAGCAGAGCAGGCTTTATTTTGTTTTGCTATGGGGGTGACTTAAAATAGCAATAACAAAATAGCGTGGACCGCGCCCTTTAAAATCTTCCGATGACTGCCCTCTGCGTATTTTCTTCCAGCTTAAATCCCTTCTCTTCGAAAAGCTTTAGGCAGGCATCTACCACAACTGAATCGTAAAGAATGCCTTTTTTCTCAGAGATTTCTTCCAAGGCTTTGTCCAGGCCCAAGGCGGCGCGATAGGGCCGGTGAGAGACCATGGCTTCGACGACATCGGCCACACCCAATATTTTGGCCCCCAGAGTGATGCTTTCCCCGGCCAAGCCCTGGGGATAGCCTGAACCGTCCAACCTTTCATGATGTTGAAGCACGATTTGGTCGATAGCCCAGGGCAATCCCAGCGTTTTCACGATGTCATAGCTGACCCGGGAATGGCCGCGGAGCAGGTTGAATTCATTTTGGTTCAGTTTGCTGGGTTTGCTCAGAATTTCGGTGGGCACCGACACTTTGCCGATGTCATGGAGCAATCCGGCGACGGCCATGGTCTCAATTTCTTCTTGGGGAAGCCCAAGTTCTTGGGCTATGCCGACAGCCAGTCGCGCCACCCGCTGCTGATGCCCGGCCGTGTAGGGATCCCTTCTTTCGGCCAATAAAGCCAAGGCTTTGACGGCTCCATCCATGGCTCTTTGAAGTTTCTCATAGTTTTTGCGGAGTTCATCCTCGGCCAGTTTCTGCTCGGTGATGTCACGGAAATTGACGACGATGGCCTGCACGCTCGACTCGGCCAGTAGGTTATGGGCGATCCCCTCGATCCAACGCCACGAACCGTCAGCGTGCCGAACGCGGGTGGGCGGCACAATAACCTGACCGGGTTTTATAAGAATCCCGCTAAATAGACGCAGCAGGTGTTCACGATCATCGGGATGCACCAGCTCAAACGTGTTCCGCCCCAGGCGCTCTTCTTGACTATAGCCCAGCATTCGCACGCAGGAAGGGCTGCTATAGGAAACAGTCCCATCGGCTTTGACCAGCGAAACGGCGTCTGCGCTATGCTCGATGAGCGCCCGGAAACGCTTTTCGTTCTGCCGGAGGGTTTCCTCCGCCTGCTTTCGCTCGGTGATGTCGGTGAGGAGAGTGAGCGTCCCGGGCTTTCCCTCCCAGGTGATGTGAGTCGCCCTGACTTCTATCCAGCGGGTATGGCCTTCCTTGGTCATACTCTTGAAGCAGGCCGTTGAGTCCGTCGGCTCCGCAGCAATCCGTTTGACATACACTTTCCAGGCTAGCTGGTCCGATTCCGACAACAGCTCATCGAACGGCAGGGACTTCAGCTCTTTGAATGAGTATCCCCAAATATTCGTCGCCATCGGATTGGCGAATTTAATGGCGCCTTCCTGGAGCACCAGGATCGCCTCGTTAGCATTTTCCAGGAGGAGACGATATTTTTCCTCGGAAGCCAGGAGGGCGGCGGTTCTCTCCCTGATTTTTATTTCCAGGCTTCTGCTTGACCCGCTCGTTTCTTCCAAAGCGCTCGTCCATCTTGGATTCCTGGGGATGGCCGGCACGCTTTTGGAAAAACTTCGCACGGTTTAGCTCATGAGTCGTATTTTATTTTTCTTTTAGGACGGCCAGCCTCGCCATGTTTCCGGTTCAACTGTTGCAGGGCAAGGAACAGCCTGTCGAAATCCTTGGACTTGTCAAAGAAATAGTTTGCGCCGAGAGCCCGGCATTTCTCCCGGTACTGGGGGTAGGGATAGTTGGTCATGACCATGACGATGGGGCGGAGTTTGTCCTTCTGCAATTCCTTGAGCACATCAATTCCGTTCATCTCGGGCATCCGGATGTCCATGATCACGACATCGGGGTTCAGTTTTCTGATGGAGGCCAGCGCTCCGGTTCCATCTTCGGCCTGGCCTACGACTTCAACTCCCGAAAGCTCCGAGAGCATATCCGGCAGCCGCTCGCGGATGAAAGCCGAGTCATCGGCTACAAAAACCTTCAGCTTTCTGATGCTAGACATGTCACAAATCCTTTTATTTTTTTCCCCCACAAAATACAGTATCGTTTTTAAGGGCGGGCCGTGTCTATCAGCGCGGCCCCGATTCTTTGGTAAGAGTCGGCTGGTTTTGCTTGTAGGATTTATCCTACAAAGCTGAGCCCCCGTGTCCCTGACTATCCGCCCGTCAGCCGGTTTTCTATGGCATAGCGGATGATGTCCGCGTCTGTTTTCAGCCCCATTTTCTTCAAAACGCGCGAGCGGTAGGTGCTGACCGTTTTTGGACTCAGAAAAAGTTCCCGGGCGATGGCCTGTTTGGGCTTTCCCGAGGCGATCAGGCGCAGGATGCTGAATTCGCGGTCGGATAAGGCCTCATGGGGCAATTTTTCGCCGGTCTTCCCCAATTGGGAAGCCAGATCCTGGGCCAGGCTGGAGCTGACGTATTTTCGGCCCGCCAAGGCCGCCCGGATGGCTGAGATCAACTCCTGGGGCGCGGCGTCCTTGGTGATATACCCGGAGGCCCCGGCCTTGAGGACCCTGACGGCGTATTGGTTTTCGGGATGTATGCTCATGACCAAAACGGCCAAGTCGGGTTTTTCGCTCTTCAATTGCTTAAGAACACTCAGGCCGTCTTGTCCGGGCATGGAGATATCCAGCAACACCAGGTCGTAGTCGTTCGTCCGGGCCTTGTCCAGGACTTCCGGGCCGTCGGCGGCCTCCCCGGCCACGACCAGACTGGGGTCTTCGGAGAGGATCTGCTTCAGCCCCCGGCGGACAATCGGATGGTCATCAGCCACTAGAATTTTTATCATCGCCTTTTCCCCTTTCCGGCAAACGGACGACAACCCTCGTTCCCTTGCTCGGGACGCCGACGAATTCGACTTTGCCGCCGAAAGCCAGGGCCCGCTCCCGCACGCCGATAAGCCCGAGCGACCGGGGGTTGGCGATCTCGGTCTTTTTGATTCCGCGGCCGTTGTCCTTTACGCGCAGCTCCAAGGCCCCGGCCTTCCTCTTTAAACTCACTTCCACTCTCGTGGCTTTGGCATGGCGGGCGATGTTCGTCAGCAATTCCTGGAAAATACGGAAAATGGCCGTGGACAGGTCCCGCTCCACGGTCATCTCCTCGGGCACAAAGGTGATTTTCATTTTTATCCATGTCCTCTTGCCGAATTCCTCGGCCTGCCACTGCATGGCCGTCACCAGGCCGAGGTCATCCAACAATCCGGGCCTCAGCTCGGAAGAAAGCCTTTTCACCGTCTGCATAGTGGCGGCCACGACGGCCGACATGGATTCGACCTTTTTCAAAAGCGGCGGCTGGCTTTTGGGCAGCTTGTTCGACAACCAGGAGAGGTCCATGTTCAGGGCCGTCAAGGCCTGCCCCAGCTCGTCGTGGATCTCGCGGGCCAGCGTGGTTCTTTCCTCTTCTCTCAGAGACTGCAGGCGCGCCGACAGGGAACGCAGCTCCTCCCGGGAGGCCAACAGCGCCTCTTCCGTCCGCTTGCGCTCGGTGATATCGACCCTCACTTCCGCGAGGAGCCATTCGCCCTTTTCATCCTGGAAGGGAATGGATATGACCTGGACAGGCCTTTGGCCTTCCTTGAGGAGCACGGCTTCGGCGACAACCATCTCCTTGGTCCGAAGGGCCTGGGACATGGCGCAGTTCGGACAGGGGCGGCGGCGGCCCATGAAGTAGTCATAGCACTTCCGGCCCGGCCAGTCGCTGTGCGCCTTGCTCCAGGCCGGGTCCACAAAACGAAGGTTGAACTTGCTGTCGATGATGTCCAGCCCCGTCTTGGTGGCCCCCAGGATAAATTCGATTTCGCGCATCAAGGACTGGATTCTATCTTCGGCCTGCTTGCGCTCGGTGATATCGCTCACCAAGCTAACCCAGCCCGTCAGAGCATGCTTTTCATCCCTTAAGGGGAAAACGCTGTGCTCCGTCGGAAAAACCTTCCCATCCCTGCGCTTCATGTGGAACTCGAAGTTGTGCAAAAAACCTTTTTCCTCCACGGCCGCATGAAGCTTTTTCCTAAAATCTTCCAAAGCGGGCTTATCGACATGGAGGAATTCCGTCGTCCGCCCCAGAAACTCCGACCGTTTGTAGCCGAAAATCTCAGAGGCGATAAGATTGCATTCCTCGATCTTACTTGTCTGAGCGTCCATGATGAAAACGGCATCGCGCAGGCTGTTCAGGGTCATTTTTAGCATATGCTCGCTCTTCTGCAGGGCCTCCTCGGCCAGCTTGCGCTCGCTGATATCGCTGAGGAAATTGAGCGTGGCCGGCAGGTCCTGCCACTTGATCCATACGGCGTGGATCTCGACCCAGGTATCCTTCCCGGACTTGCCCACGATTCTAAAGGTATAGACTTCGGGAGCTTTTTCACCCTTTATCCTTCTCGCATAATTATCGCTCACCAACTGCCTGTCATCCGGATGGATAAGTTCCACAAAGGGTTTCCCCACTATCTCCTGGCGCGAATAGCCGGTCATTTCCGAGGTCTTTCGGTTGGCAAATTTCAGGACACCGTCCTGGGCCACCACGATGGCTTCATTCGCGTTCTCGATCAAAGTGCGGTATCTCTCTTCGCTCCGCTTCAGCGCTTCCTCGGCCTGTTGGCGCTCGGTGATGTCCCGGATGGCGGCGATGTGAACCGGACGCCCTTGCCGGGTGAAGAAGCGGCCGGTGATTTCAACCGGAAAGACAGCACCGTCTTTTTTGCGGTGCCAGCGCAAGGGGATGGTCACCACGCTGGCCGCGATAACCGGTGTCCCCTGGGTGACACGCTGAGTTTCCTCCGGTTCGGCGGAAAGGTCGGTATTATTCATGGACAAGAATTCTTCGCGGCTGTATCCATACAGTATTGAGGCGGTGCGATTGGCCTCCAGGAGTTGTCCGTTTTGGTTGTCGATCAAAAAAATGCCATCCGACTCCATTTCAAACAACTGGCGATACTGTTCCTCGCTTTCACGCAGCGCCTCCTCCGCGCGCTTGCGTTCGGTGATATCCTGGAAGACGGTTTGGGTGTAGATCTCGCCACCCAATGTGATGTGGGTCGAAAAGCAGTGCAACCTTTTGGTTTTTCCGTCTTTTCGCAAATTTTCGTATTCAAAATCGGCTGGAAGGAGTTCCCCTTTGGCAACCTTTCCCATCCTGGTGACGATATTTTCGCGAGAGGCTGGCGCAACGTGATCCAGGAGGGGTATTTTGATAAATTCCTCAAGATCATCGTAGCCAAAAATATCTAACAGGGCCGGGTTAGCAAAGACGACCCGATTTCCATGCGAGATGCCAATCCCCATCAGGGACTGTTCCACGAGTCCGCGGTATTTCTCCTCGCTTTCCCGCAGAGCGTCCTCCGCCTTCTTGCGTTCGGTGATGTCCTGCACAATCCCCGCCAGCACCTGCGGCTGGCCCGCCTTATCCAGGATCAACTCCCCCGCTTCGGCCCACACTGTGTGGACCGTCCCGTCGGGCCGGATAACGCGATACTCCAGCGGAACGGGTTTTTTGTCGGTGATGACCGAAAGGTTTACGCGTTCAACGGCGGCGCGGTCATCGGGGTGGATAGCGCGCCCGATGACTTCGTTCAAATCGCCCGTAAAATCTTCCTTTTCAATGCCGAAAATGCCGAACATCTCATCGGACCACTCCAGACGGTTGGCCGGGATGTTCCAAATCCAGCTTCCCACATGAGATACCTGCTGGGCTTTCTTGAGCGCCGCCTCAGACCGGTGGAGTTGTTCTTCGGCCTGCGTCCGCTTGGTGATGTCGGCGATAGCGCCAACCATCTGATAGGCTTTCCCCCGATCATCCCTTAAGGCCGTGCCGGTATCGCGCCAATGGGCGAGGGAGCCGTCTTTCCTAAGGACGCGATATTCTTCGCGGTAGGGACGGTCATCCTTGAAATGGGCTTCCAGAGCGCTCCTAACGCGTGGGGCATCGTCCGGATGGAGGGTTTTTTCCCAAGCCTGGATAGTTCGAGGAAACTGGCCGGGTCCGTACCCCAGCAAAGCGTCGATATCTCCGTACCAGTCCAGCCGGGCGGACTCGATATCCCATTGCCAGACAACATCGCTGACGCTTTGGGCGGCGATCCGAAAGCGCTCCTCGCTCGCCCGCAGCGCCTTCTCGGCTTGCTTACGCTCGGTG
>Ga0315284_10004025_pt1 | contig 20870 bp, 21 predicted proteins | sample YL17G09_16_MG_FD_203696 | JGI IMG/M metagenome (GOLD analysis project Ga0315284, IMG submission 203696) | Sediment microbial communities from Yellowstone Lake, YNP, Wyoming, USA - YL17G09_16 | ecosystem: Environmental > Aquatic > Freshwater > Lake > Sediment | place: USA: Wyoming | collected...
CGCGGGCGCTGGGCAACCGCAGTATCATCGGGGACGCCCGCAGCGAGCAGATGCAGTCCGTAATGAACCTCAAAATCAAGTTTCGCGAGTCGTTTCGGCCTTTTGCACCCTGTGTGCTGAAAGAGGATGTTGACAAGTATTTCAAGATGCGCCGAGAACAAGACAGCCCATATATGCTGCTGGTGGCAGACGTGAAAGAGGACAAACGTCTGCCGGATAATCCTGCGAGCAAAATGCTCAAGGGGCTGGACAAGCTGAAGGTCAAGCGAAGTATTGTGCCGGCCATTACGCACGTCGATTACTCAGCCAGGATACAGACCGTTGACCGCCAGCGCCATCCCAAGCTTCATCGCTTAATGAGCCGGTTCAAGGAAAAGACGGGTTGCCCCGTGATTATCAACACGAGCTTCAATATTCGAGGTGAGCCGATTGTTTGCTCGCCGGAGCACGCATACAGGTGCTTTATGGCGACGGATATGGACGTGCTGGTTATGCAAAACCAGTTGTTGTTCAAGAGCGAACAGCCACAGGCAAAACAGCATCAGGTCGATGAGTATATGGCCCAGTTTCAGTTGGATTAGCTTGAAAGGCGGACGTTATGTCATTAGTTGAGATAAAATGGAATCCTGAGAAAAGAGAGCTTCGCCAATTTGGCCTGATAGCAGTTGTTGTTCTCGGCGCTGCCGGGATTATTCTGCGATATGTGTTAGGGGCCGCGGGCGTTTGGGCCGTGCTGTTAGGCGCAGCAGGGTTGTGTATATTCCTTATTACCCTTGTATCCGCTAGGGCCGGGAGAATAATCTACCTCGGCCTGACCTTTGCCGCTTTGCCCATCGGTTTTGTGATAAGCGTCCTTCTGATGGCGGCTTTTTATTTCCTCGTATTGACGCCGGTTGGACTTGTTTTCAAACTGTCGGGCAGGGACTTGCTCAATCGAAGGTTCAATCCGGATGCCCCGACATACTGGACGCCACGCCAACACACCGACGACCCTGAACGCTATTTCCACCAGTCCTGACGGAGAAGATAAATGGCAAATACGACTGACCGAAAAGACAACGATTTCGTAAACCTTTCACGGCAGAAACGCCCGGGCATAGTCGCCGAGTTCTGGTTTTTCCTCAAGCACAACAAGAAATGGTGGCTGGTCCCGATACTGCTGATATTACTGCTGCTGGGGATGCTCGTCGTCCTGGGCGGCTCCGCCGCTGCGCCGTTTATTTACACCCTGTTTTAGGGGATTGCTGAAAGGGCATTTACGTTATCTGACATAACTCGGCGGTGCTGACCTGAATTGTGCGGCGATGTTCGGGTCAAGCGTTATTGCTTTCTGCCTTTCCTTTTCGGCCTCCTGGAGCATCCCTTTTTGCCTGAGTAATAACGCCAGTTTAAGATGTAAATCCGGGTCGTTCGGTGCTTCTTCGATTCCTTTTCTATAGACGCGTTCGGCCTGCTCAATCTTGCCCTGCTGGTCGAGAATCCAGCCCAGATTTGAGTAGGCCAGGGCAAATTGAGGTTTTAATCTAATCGCTTCGGCTAAGTATCTTTGTGCCTCTTTATATCGGCCTTTTATCTGATACACCGCTCCCACAGTATAATTGGCGAGCGATTCTGTTGGCATATACCTGGTCGCCGCGATGGCGTGTTTCAGGGCCGAATCGACGTTTCCCGTCGCTGCCTCCAGATTGGCAAGGTCAACAAGCGTATGATAGTCGTGTGGTGTCTGCTCGATAATCAGTCGATACTGTTCCACGGCGGCTAAAGCGTACTTACTGTCCTCCATAAGCAATTTGGCATAGTTTAGCCGCAAGAAGCGGTCGGTGCCGTTGAGCTTAATCGCCTGCTTGTATTGCTCAAGGGAGCCGGCACGTGACGCAGGGCCTATGTTGCTGTTGAGTTGCTCGACTTTTTGACTCCAGAAATCCACCATCTCTTTGTGGTATGCCTGATTGATAAACTGCTGCTTTTTGCTGATGTTTTGGAGGTTTGCCTGTGTAACGCGGAGACGGTCATAGACCGTAAATGCCAACCGCTCGGCGCATACATCTTCGCTCAACGGCGCCGCATCCCTGGTTTTTTGTGCCTTTATCCTGTCCGGCAGAACTTGCTCAACCCGGTCAAAGACCGTTTTTGCGAGCAGATAATTACCTGAAAAATTAGGATGCACGTGCTCTAAAAATAACTCGAAGCCGGGGCAGTTGTGCGGACTGTTTTGCTCGAATACGCCGGCGGCGTCAACAAAATAAATACCCTGCCCGGCCCTGCCTTCGCTGACCTCGCGGATAATCCGGTTGATGCTCAAATCCGCACGGAACCGCAGCGTGTCAAGTTCCATCGCCAGGACGTACTGTTCTCTGGCCTTGTCAAACTGTCCCAGATTCCACAGACATCGCCCAATCCGAAACTGCATTTCCGCATAAGCGTCGTCAATCTCCGCAGCGGCAAGATAGTTTTCACAAGCGCCGTTGAAGTCGCCCGCTTTTTCAAGTTCGATGCCGTGCAGGTAAAGACCGTCAAAAATTTTCTTCTGTTGCCCGCCTCGGCTTCGCTCGTCGAGGCCGGGCTCATCCAAACCTGCGCGATGCAAAGAGGCGAACGGCGGACAATCCTTCAGATTCACCGCAACAGTCGAAACGATGGTCTTGGCGCCCGACTTTTGCGCAATCCGGACGATGTCCTCAAGATTGTGCCGGAAGTGACTGTAAACAAACCGCATTTGCTCGTCGTCGCGGCGGATTTGCTTGCCGAGGAACATCTCAAGCCCGCCCCAGGTTTTCTGCTTTTCCCCGCCGTAGCCAATAGCGCCGGCAAGGCGTGTCATCAACTGACCTGACCTGGTCGCCCTGATTGCAACACCCATCCGGATAAGAGCCAAACTCTTTGAAAGCGGCGCGAAAACCGTCCCGGCGCCGTATGGCCCGACGACTTCGTTATTGCCCATATAAACCACGAACAAGTCGGGTTTGAGCCGGGCGCAGTCTTCGGCAATCTGGACAATAACGTGTGAGTTGATGGCTGCCACAGCAACAGTGAAGACCTCGAAGTTGACCGATGGGTATTGCTGACACAGCATAACGGACAACTGCCGGCCGAAGCAGTAAGACGGTTCCGGGTCGCCTTGGGCAGCAGATTCACCGAGGATGAAAATCCTGTATGTGTTGACCGTCTTGTCGGCGGGAACAACGAACGGCTCGAACTGGCGTGTGATTTGGGGAGGGAAAAACCGCCATCCGAATCTGCTGTTGCTGCAGTAGGCGGGTTTGCCATTTACCGTGCATTTCACGAACGTAGAGGCAGGGTATCCGTAGCCGACCACGCGAAGAAAGACCTCCAGTAGTACCAGCATTAAAATCGGCGTGACAACCACAGTGATTATGCGAAACAACCACAGCCGACGGGCCGATATTTGCAGACGCGGCTTGTCTTTGCCGGCCTGGCTGTTGTCTGCGGCCTTCTTGCTCGCGGGCGATTTGCTTTTTGCGTCTTTATTCATTTGCGGATGTTTTTCAAAAATAAGCCGCTAAGTCAGGTTTTTTCAAGGGGATATTATGCTGAATTTTCGCGGGCCGTAAAGATAACAAATGCTGAAAATTGAACGGCCGGTTAAAGTTTTCTGTCTAATTTGCGGTAGCTGATGGCTTCGGCGATGTGCTCGGGCTGGATATTTTCAGAGCTGGCAAGGTCGGCGATAGTGCGGGCAACCTTGCAGATTTTGTCGTGGGCGCGAGCGGACAGACCGAATTCGACCATCGCTTGTTTGAGCAGCATCTCGCAGGCAGTGTCGAGGTTGCAGAACTTTTCGACCTGCTTGTGGGTCATTCGAGAGTTGGTCAGGGTTTTGCCGTCGCCGAAGCGTTTTGTCTGGACGTCGCGTGCCTTTATCACGTCCGCTCTTATGGTGGCGGAATCCAGTTGATTTGCCTTTGAGCGGAGCTTGCCAAAAGTTACCGGCGGGACATCTATGTGGATGTCGATTCGGTCAATGAGCGGGCCGGAGATTTTCGACAAATAGCGTTCGACCTGGCCCGGCGTGCATTTGCACCGGCGAAAATCGCTCCCGTAGTAGCCGCAGGGGCAGGGATTGCAGGATGCGACCAAAAGAAAACCGGCGAAATAGGTTATGGTTTTTTTTGCGCGGGACACGGTTACGGTGCCGTCTTCTAAGGGCTGGCGAATCATTTCCAGAACGTGTCGCGGAAACTCCGCGAATTCATCGAGAAACAGGATTCCGTGGTGAGCCAGAGACAGTTCGCCTGGTCGTGCGTTTGTGCCGCCACCAACCAGAGCTGGGCCGCTTGCAGTGTGGTGCGGCATACGGACGGGTCGCGTCGCCAGCAGGGCCTTGCCCTTGCCGAGCAGGCCGACAGAGGAGTATATCCGTGTTGTTTCAAGCGACTCTCCCAGCGTAAGAGGCGGCAGGATGGTTGCTAATCGTTGGGCTAACATAGTTTTACCCGCTCCGGGCGGGCCAATCATAAGGATATTATGCCCTCCTGCTGCGGCGATGGTGAGGGCACGCTTAACGGATTCCTGGCCCTTTACATCCGAAAAGTCAACGTCGTATCGGCTTTCGATGTTGAAAATCTCGTCGATGTCAATCGTGGTGGTCTCCAAAGGGAGTCTTCCGGCTAAAAACTCAGCGGTTTGCGTCAAAGAACCGACACCATAGACTTCCAAATCGTTGACGACGGCTGCTTCGGGTGCGTTGTCCAAAGGCACGATGATGCCCCGAAAGCCGTTTGAATTGGCGGTCATCGCCATACTCAGGACGCCGTTGACGGGTCGGACCCTGCCGTCAAGGGCAAGCTCGCCGACGATACAGAAGTTCTTCAGAACCGTGCTGCTGAAGACGTTTTGTCCCAGCAGCATCCCCAGTGCGATGGGCAGGTCGAAGGCGGGGCCTTCTTTTTTGACATCTGCCGGTGCGAGGTTTACTAATGATTGTGTTTTGGGGTATTTATAGCCGCAGTTGATAATGGCGCTTTTTACTCTTTCGGCGCTTTCTTTTACTGCTGCGTCGGGCAAGCCCACGATGAGGGTCTTTTCAAACCCGCCGCGTGCGACGTCGACCTCGACCTCGCAGATGATGCCTTCGATTCCCTCAAGCGCGACGCTAAACAATTTAGCCAGCATATCTTTCCCTTGTGTTTGGTGAAAAGAAGGCAGTATTTTAAGGAGACGTCTGGCCGGTCGCAAGTGTTTTCGGGCTAGTCCTTGGCAAGGATGAGACCCCTGGCGGCCGGGAAGAAACGGTTTGCAAAAAGGGGCGGTATTGGTTAAATTAACGAAGACAGATTCACCGCCGAGCACGCGGAGATAAAAAATATAAAGTAAACTCTGCGTCCTCTGTGGTCTCTGCGGTGAAAAGGGCCGAGTGGCGGAATGGCAGACGCTGGGGACTTAAAATCCCCTGTCCGTAAGGGCATGTGGGTTCGACTCCCATCTCGGCCATCCATTGATAATCGATAATTGATTATTGATGATGTGGCTGCCGCCGGCAGACGGACGTCCCGCAGCGAATGGCTGGCGTGTATGTTAATCATCAATCATCAATCATCAATAATCAATCAAGGTGAGGTGATGTAGAAGATGGCGAAAAGGGTTTTGAAGGTAGCGGATATAAGTGAGCCGAATCTGTATCGGGAGATGTTTCCCTATACGGAATTTCCGCTTGTGCAATTTGAGAAGCGGACGGTCCCGTATGAGATACCCGAAAAGATATGGGTTACGGACACGACTTTCCGCGACGGCCAGCAGGCGAGACCCCCATATATGCCTGAGCAGGTATTGCGGATATACGACCTGCTGCACAAGATAGACGGCGATACGGGCCTGATTCGCCAGTGCGAGTTCTTTCTGTATTCGGACCGCGACAGAAAAGCGGTGGAGCTTTGCAAGGCACGCGGCTACAAATACCCGGAAATCACCGGCTGGATTCGGGCGGTCGCGGAAGATTTCCGGTTAGTCAAGCAGATGGGCCTGGCGGAGACCGGGATACTGACAAGCGTGAGCGACTACCACATCTTTCTCAAACTGAGAAAGACCCGTGCGCAGGCGCTTGCGGCGTATCTGGATATCGTCAAGGCGGCGCTGGACCAGGGCGTGATTCCGCGTTGTCACTTCGAGGATGTTACCAGGGCCGATTACAATGGTTTTGTGCTGCCTTTTGCGGCGGAGCTGATGAAACTTGGCGAGCAGTATAAAAAGTCCGCCTTCGGCGAGACCTCGCCAAAAGGCGGGCCGGTCAAGATTCGGCTGTGTGATACGCTTGGCTTCGGCCTGCCGTGGGCGGGCTCGGTTTTGCCGCGGAGCGTGCCGAAACTGGTGGCGGGCCTGCGCAAAATCGGCGTGCCGGCTGAGTCGTTGGAGTGGCACGGCCACAACGACCTGCACAAGGTGCAGGTCAATGCGGCGACGGCCTGGCTGTATGGTTGCTGTGCGGCCAACAGCTCTATATTCGGCGTCGGCGAACGAACTGGAAATCCCCCGCTTGAGGCGATGGTTATTGAGCACGCGCAGATAAAGGGTGTGACGCCGGGCGTCAACTATGCCGCGATAACCGAGCTTGCCTCGTATGCAGCGAAGGAGCTTGGCTTTGAGATTCCGAGCAATTACCCGCTTGTCGGCAGGGACTTCAACGTGACGCGGGCCGGCATCCACGCAGACGGCTTATTGAAGAACGAGGAGATATATAACTGCTTCGACACCGAGAAACTGCTCAAACGGCCGGTTGAGGTGGCGATTACCGACAAGACGGGCGCCGCTGGGATAAAGCACTGGATTGAGTCCCGCTTTCAGATTGAGATTACCAAGCACGACCCTCGCGTGGTCAAGATTCGGGACAAAATCGCCGCCGAGTATATGCAGGACAGGGTATCTGCGGTATCGGATGATGAAATGCTGCAATGGGTCAAGGACGCCTTTGCGGATGGCCTGCCGTCGATGAGGTGAAATGCTTGGCTGAAAGAACGATTAAAGCGGTGCTGTTCGACCTGGGTGACACTTTGCTGAACTTCGGCAAAGTCGAGACGACTAAGGTGTTTCGGCAAAGCGCGAGGATGACTTATGATTATCTCAAAAGCTGCGCCCAGCCGGTTGGCGATTTAGGATGGTACTGCCTGCGGAATTTGATTGCGGTGCGATTGCGATATTTGTGGTCCGACGTGGTCGGCAGAGATTTTGACGCATTGTCTCTGCTGAAAAGGTCGGGAACAAAACGCGGATATAAGCTCACCGATGACCAGTGGCGGCAGGTCGGCTGGCTGTGGTATGAGCCGCTCGGCAAACTTGCCAAGATTGAACCGGCACTGAAGGAAACCCTGGCGACACTCAAAAAAATGGGGCTTAAGCTCGGCATACTCAGCAACACGTTCATCAGCGCCGGCTCCTTAGACAAGCATCTGGCCCAATTAGGCATACTGGACTTTTTCCCTTATCGGCTCTATTCTTATCAGTTTGAATTCCGAAAGCCCGATGTGAGAATTTTTGAGGCGGCCGCTGCGAAGATAGGCGAGTTGGCAGAGAGTATCCTTTTCGTCGGCGACCGCATCGACAAGGATATAAGGCCGGCGCTGAAGGCCGGTATGCGGGCAGTGCTGAAGGCGGCTTATACAAACGTTGGTAGAAAGGTCCCCGATGGTGTCTGGAAGATAAGCCGAATTGCGGAGCTGCCGGGCCTTATTGAGAAGGCCGGCGCAATGGCCTCTACGGCTGACAGCGCATCGTCAGTGGTAGCAATTGAGGGGAAAAACGGTAACCGAAGGGCAGGATGTGTGCAAGAGGTGCTGGATGAGTAAGCAATCGGTTGCTTTTCAGAAGTGCATCAATCCGGATTGCTCCGCGGAGTTTGACGTTACGGAAGTAATATTCAAATGCCCGCGGTGCGGGGACCTTCTGGACGCCCAGTATAACTGGGACAAAATCAAAGTGCCGAGAAAATTAGCCGACTTCGGCAAACGCTGGGCAAACAGGAACGTCCCTCTTGATTTATCAGGCGTCTGGCGATTCCGCGAGTTGTTGACTTTTTGCGACGACAAATACAAGGTAACAATCGGCGAAGGGCAGACAATTCTGCAGCCCAACGACGAGGTGGCCCAATACGCCGGTATGAATCCGGGGCGACTGTTTTTGCAGTATGAAGGACTTAATCCGTCCGGCTCATTCAAGGATAACGGGATGGCCGCGGCGTTCAGCCACGCAAAAATGGTCGGCGCAAAATCAAGCGCCTGCGCCTCGACGGGCAACACCTCGGCGTCGGTGGCGCTTTATGCGCACAGTTGCGGATTGAAGTGCACGGTTTTCATCGGCTCAGGCAGGATTGCATTCGGCAAACTTTCGCAGGCAATGGACTATGGGGCGCAAACGATTCAGATACGCGGCGACTTCGATGACTGTATGCGACAGGTGCAGGACGTGTGCACGAAATTAGGGCTGTACCTGCTCAATTCGCTGAATCCCTTCCGCTTAGAAGGCCAAAAGACAATTATGTATCGCATCATCGAAGGACTCGGCTGGGAACTGCCGGACTGGATTGTTGTGCCCGGGGGCAATCTGGGTAACTCAAGCGCGTTCGGCAAGGCCTTTTATGAACTGAAGCAACTCGGCCTGATTAAACAAATACCGCGGATGGCCATCATCAACGCCACCGGCGCCGCCACACTCGCCGACCTTGTCAATAACAAGGGGCTATTGTGGAACAACGGCAAAGTTGACCGTAAAGTTATCACGGACTATTACGCTGACCTGACGGCCCGCAATTTTTCGCCTCATACCTGTGCATCGGCGATAGAGATTTCACGGCCGGTCAATCTCAAGAAGTGTCTGCGGGCGATAGATATATGCGACGGCGTCGTGCGTGCGGTAACCGACGAGCAGATTGTCGACGCCAAGGCCATTATAGGGAAACACGGGCTTGGTTGTGAGCCGGCCTCGGCGGCCTCGGTGGCTGGGTTGAAGCTGCTGCGGGCCGAAGGCGTCATCGGCGCCGATAGCAGAGTTGCCTGCGTGCTTACCGGCCACGCGCTGAAAGACCCGAATGTTACCGTCAATTACCACAAGGAAAAGCAGGGGCAGTTCAGCAACCCTCCAATCGAGGCGCCGAATAACCTCGAAAAGATAATCGAACTGATAGAATCAAACCCTTGATAATTATGGAATTGTCCGCAAAAAGTCATCCGAAAGCCGCCGCATTATTTCCGAAAGGATGTTTTTTAGTTTTGCAAAAATTGTCTCACAATATACCAGCCAGTCTGGACCCGGAGAGATAAATATGTTTAATGCTATAATCGTATTTTTCAAAACCGCTCTCGTCGAGCAGGTTGTCAATGACCCGTTTTGGGCGGCAGTAGGCCTTGTTGGTCAGGTGGTATTCGGAGCAAGATTTGTCCTACAGTGGATAGTAAGTGAATGCAAAAAACGTTCCCATGTGCCGACCTCTTTCTGGTTCATATCTGTCGCTGGCAGCTTAATTCTGCTGGTTTATTCAATTCATATCAAAAATCCCATTTTCATACTTGGCTTCTCGTTGAACACGCTTATATACCTGCGGAATCTCCACCTGATTTATATTCACGAAACTAAACGAGAAGAAACCGTAATTGAAAAAGGCGAGGATTAGACCGGCAAGACTGCGGTGTGACTGTAAATGGGAAACAACCAGAATACTTCTGACAGAACAAAGTATCCTGTCGTATGCGTGTTGTTTGTTCTTTGTTTTGTGAACGCCGGCTGGACGCTTTCGACGACGCCTCTTGATAATCACGAATGTTTTGTATCGGTAACCTCACGCGAGATGTTAGAAAAAGGCAACTGGGTTTTACCAACATTTAACAACCAGCCCCGCCTGCAAAAGACGCCACTTTCATACTGGCTGGTCGCGGGGCTTGCGAAGGTTACGGGGCGGGTGGATGAGTTCACCGCCCGGCTGCCAAGCGCGGTCTTTGCGGTTCTTTCCGTTTGTGTAATTATCTATTTCGTTGGGCAGTGGCTGTCGTTTCGGACGGCCCTTGTGTGTGCGGGGGTGTGGGCGACGTCGTTTGGTTATATTCGATATTCGCACAATGCCCGGCCTGAGATGGTGCTGACATTCTTCGTCGTCCTGTGTTTTTTAAGTTTCTACTCGGCCATAACTGCTCAGAGTCGTAAAAGGCAGATTGCTTATATGATTGTTTTTTGGGTCAGTTTCGGACTTGGGAATCTTGCCAAGGGGCCTGCACCGATTCCACTTGTTCTGGCGCCTTTATTTTTCTATGTGGCGATATTCAGGCAGTGGCGGCAGGTGCCGAAGCTGCTGCCTGTGGCGGGCGTGTTGATTTTGCTTGCGATAATGCTGCCGTGGCCGATTGCCGCTGCATACAAGGTTAACTGGGACATTGTGGCGTGGAAGCGGGAATTTGTTGACCGGTTTTTCGGCGGATTAGACCCCCTGAAGAAGCCGTTCTATTATTACCTGCCGCAGATGTTTATGTTTGCGGTGCCGTGGGTTGCCTTTTTGCCGATGGCGATTGCCGCGCCGTTCTACAGGATATGGGGCAGGAAGCAGGCGGTTATGCAGTTTCTATGGGTGTGGTTTGTCGCCGACATGGCATTTTTGATGCTGTCGGGAGGCAAGCGTCAGCATTACATAATACCCATAATGCCGGCAATGGCCATTCTGATGGGCATTCTTATGGATGATATGATGTTTGAGCGCAAGGCATTTACGGCGAAACAGGCCAAAGGCGTTTTGAGGACGCATCTTGCAGTTGCGTTTTTGCTGGTGACCGGGCTGGTTGTTTATTGTTTCTGGAGGTGGCGTCAGTTTTTGCCGGCTGCGTTTGCGACTGCCGGCGTGATTGTCGCCGGGGTGGCTATCGTCGGCGTGTTGTTTGCCAAAAAACGTCCGGGGCCGGCCTGTGGCTGCATTTTTGCCGGTCTTGTTGCTGTAAATATGATTATCTTTGTCGGGTTTACGAATCCGCTCAATTACAACCAACCCTCGAGGCGTTTCACTCTTTCCGTTGCTCAAAAAGTGCCGCCTGCAGACAAGCTTGTAGCATACAAGAGCGTCTCGCCCAGATTCATTCACTACTTCGGCAGAGTAGTTCCGACGATAAACACTGAATCTGAAGTAGATGGTTACTATCAGCAGAGCTGCTGGATTATCGCATTCGGCAGGAACCTGGATGAGCTGCTGAAAACCGGGCGGTTTGAGCTTGTGTATCTGGAAGAAGGCGTTGAACGGGACAAGCAAACGCCGGTGGCAGGGGGATTATTTCACAGGCGGTCGCCGGTTGTTGAAACTACCGGCGGCGTGCCTATTTAGTCGGTTTTATTTGGCCAGGGTGTTTATGAACTGCTTCTCCGGCTCTGCGAGGGGAGCCGACTTGATTCTGGAAGCTGTATCAATGACTTGTTGCACGGGTAGTTGTTCGCCCTTTATCAGCCAAACGGCGGCGAGCATAGCAGACCTTGATTCACCGCTGCTGTCGTGTATGAGGACGGGAAGATTTTCCTTGTCGGCCATTATGGCGAGAAACTTTTCCTGCATATTCGCATCGGGGAAATGAGCGGGGCTGTCTATGTTTCTGTCCAATGGCATCTCGATGTATTTGACGCCGTTGCTGCGGACCCAGGTTATTTCTTCATTGTGCCAGTTTCTCTCGCGGTGTTCGGCAGGCGAGCGCAGGTTGACGATTGTGGCGAGGTGATATTTGTAGAGCAGCCGCGTATAGTCCATTCCCCTGGGTTGGCCGCTCGTATAAAGAACACCTGGGCTTATGGTGTTGAAGTTCTTGATATGGAAATGTCTTACCAGCAGGACGGCTGCGACCGCAATAAGCAGGATAGTTACAAGACCCCGTAGTGGTTTCTTCTTTTTCACTGTTCAGCCCGCCCCAGAGCGTCCCTGCGGTGGATTTTTCGCACCGAGTAGATTTTTTTGCCCGTGGATTCGAAATAGACCCTGCTTATCATCTCGCCGATTAGGCCGGTGGCGATAAAGATGGTGCCGACCATCAGCAGAACAGCGGCAAGGCCAGCCAGCGGTGCGTGCGCAACGAGAATAGGCACGTTGTAGTAGAACTTGTCGAACAGTATGTAGCCGGAAAGCAACATACTTGCAGCGACGCACCACATCGCCGCTCTGCCGAAGAAATGCAGGGGCTTTGTGATATAACCGAGCAGGAACCGCAGCGTAATCAGATCGAAGGCGACCCGCAGCGTTCTGCCCAGACCATAGTTGCTTGAGCCGGACGGCCTTATGATATTAGAAATAGGTATTTCGACTATCTTTACTCCGCTTTGAGATAGAATTGCCGGAATGAATCTGTGCATTTCACTGTAGAGATTAAGCTGTTCGATAACTTCACGGCGGTATGCCTTGAAGGTTGTGCCGAAGTCGTGGATATCGACGCCGCTTATTTTTGAGGCCAGCCAATTTGCGGCCCGTGAGGGTATTTTTCGCACCAGCAGGTTATCGACGCGTCTTTTTCGCCAGCCGCTGACGACGTCGTAACCCTCGTTTAGCTTTTCTATGAACCCGGGTATTTCTTCGGGCAGGTGCTGGAGGTCGCCATCCATTGAGACGATGATTTGGCCGCGTGCGACGTCGAAACCGGCGGCCAATGCAGGCGTCTGGCCGAAGTTGCGGCGCAGCTCGACGACGACGACTTTGCTGTCGCCGTCGACGATTGTTTTGAGAAGCTGCAGTGTGTTATCCGAGCTGCCGTCGTCGACGAAGATAAGTTCGTAATACAGGCCGGTTGGGGCAAGTGTTTTGGTCAGCCGGTCGTAAAGCTCCTGCACGACATCGGATTCATTGTAGAGCGGCACGACGACGGAGCAGTCGATAACGGCGCCGGTCTGGCGTTCATCTTCTTTAGGTAACCTTGCTGTCATCTTTTCAGAGTTGGCCATAGTGCACCAGTTTTATCCCCGTTTCTTTGAAATACTGTTTCGTCTTTTCGCTGCAGAGCGCCTCAAGTTCTACTTGGCGCTGTTTGACTAAGCGCGTCCGAGTCGCATCAAGGTCGTATGTATATCCCGGATGGGTCATCACCTCTGCTGTCGCAGCGGTATTATACAGAGTTACGGCCCGGAAGAAATTAACATTTATGTTTCCGGTATGTGCCACGCCCAAAAGGGCATCCGTCTTGAAAAATTCCCGATTTTGCCAGCGATTTATCTTCGCCATTATTCGCACCATTGCTGCCCTCTTCCTGCTTTCTTCGTCGGTCACAGGCCAGGGCAGCCGACAGACCTGCTTCGGCTCGTATGTGAACCGAATCGCGGGTATCTCGAAACGTTTGGCCAATCGACACACAATCCGAAAAATCGCGGGGAAACTGTGGATGTGCTTGTGTGAATCCAAATGCGTCGGCTTAATCCCTCTGTCGATTACCCATTGTATCTGCGCCACAAGTTCTGCTTCGATTGCGGCTCGCACCTTGCCTGTAATTAGAGAGGCAATTGCCAATTTACCCTGCGATAAGCCGAAATCGCCCTCGGCGTTGAGAAGCAGTTTCACGCCTTCATTCTGACAGAGTGGCTTGCCGTTGGTGAGATTGAGATGAACACCGACGCCGAGTTTTGGGAGGTGCTTGGCTAAATCAACCGCCTGCTCGGCCGCGGGCATATTGACCATGAGCGTGGCGCTTGTCAGGACGCCTTTGCTGTGCGCCTCAACGATTCCTTTATTGACCCCTTCGCAAAGCCCAAAATCATCGGCATTTATGATAATCCGTCTCTCCATCACCCGCCAGTTTACGCCAGCCCCCACGGTCGGTCAAGCTTCGTTCAACCCATACTGGCGTGCACGAATGTCCAGAGAACGAAGCCGGCGGAGAGGGTGAGGCAACCGACCAGATGCAAAAAGATGGTAATTGCGCTGGCGCGATGCTGGGTTGGGCCGGGGGTGGCAAGGTCGTGGGCGTTTGCGAAGCTGGTTGCCGCGATGGCAATGGGCAAGCCAAATAGAAAATAAAGCAGCGTCGGCCAGAGCATTGAGTGGTAGAGAATCGTGCCGGCAACGGTGATGACAAATGTGCTGACGACGGCGATTCGATAAATCCAGACGGATGCTGGGACGCCGAAAAGGACTACCAACGTCTTTTTATTGACGGCGGCGTCGGCGGCAAGGTCTGGAAATTCGTTTACCAGAATCACTAAGAAAATCAAAACACCCATTATGCACGCGGCGGCCAGAGGGGCCGCATCAATTGTCCCGGTCTGCAGATAATACGCCCCATACACCGGCAGTATGCCGAACAAAAATGCGATTACGAATTCACCTATGCCGCGATAGCCGAGTTTAATGGGCGGTGCGGTGTAGAAGAAGCCGCCTAAAAGGCCAATCAGGCCAATCGCCAGAATGAAGATGCTCTGCGTAATCAGCAAAATTATGATACCCAGCATAGCGCCGAGTGCAAGACAAAACAGCGACGCGAGCAGGGTTGCCCTCGGCGAAAGGATGCCTTCCTGAATGAAGCGTCTGCCGCCGGAGAAGGGCGTCACGTTCTTATTAGCCCAGTCGTTGCCGGAGATATGGTCGAAGTAGTCGTTGGCGATGTTAGCTCCTGAATGCAGGGCCATTGCTGCAAATAGCGCCAGCAAAAATAAAGGCCAATTGAAAATCTCCGCGACCGCAAAGCCAATCGCGGACCCCACCAGCACCGGCGCCGCGCTTGCCGTCAGGAACTTCGGCCTTGCCGCCAGAATTAGCGTAATCAATTTTGGGCGTTTGGAATCAGGTTTCATTGTTCAGAATCCTTTTTGCGAGGATGAGCAATTGGTCAGGAGTATCCTCGGGGGTGAGGTCGAGCCAGTGGACGTTTTTGAAGGTTTTGAACCAGGTTCGCTGTGCCTTGGCGAGCTTGCGTGTATTTTTCTTGATAAGCTCGATTGCATCATCGAGGGTTATTTTGCCGGCCAGGTGGTCTATGATTTCAGCGTAGCCGATGGCGCAGTGTGCTTGGTTGCTCAGGGGTTTTGGCTCGGCGAGCAGTCGTTTCACCTCATCAACCAATCCTGCGTCAATCATCTTTTTGACCCTGGCGTTGATTCTTTTGCTTTCTTCGGTTTTTTCTCGTCGTAACCCTATTATCGTCCACTCATCCCTCGTGTCTTGCGACCACTGGGACTGAAAGCTCGATATGGGTTTGCCTGTGAGTTTATAGACCTCCAGAGCGCGGATGATGCGTCTGGCATCGTTGAAACTTATACGGCTTGCGGCATCTGGGTCGATTTTCTGCAAATGTTCGTAAAGCGATTTAAGTCCTTGGTTTCTTGCCTGGGCTTTGAGTTCGGCTCGAATTTGCTCATCGGCGCCCGGGCCTTCGAAGAGACCGTAAAGCAGGGTCTTGATGTAGAGAGCGGTTCCGCCTACGGCGACGACGGGTTTGTTGCGTCTTTTTATATCATCGATTGCGGCCTGGGCCAATTCGAGGAAGCGTGCGACGCTGAATGAGTCGCTGGGTTCGACGACGTCGATAAGATGATAGAAAATCTGGTCGCGGGCCTCTTTGGGCGGCTTGGCGGTGCCGACATCCATTCGGCGGTAAACCTTCATAGAGTCGATAGAGATTATCTCCGCGTCCAGCGACTTTGCCAGCTCGAAGGCAAGCCGGCCTTTGCCGGATGCGGTGACGCCGAGAATGAGAATACGCCAGTTTCGCATAATTTCCTTCAGTCGCTTTGAAAGAGTTGTATAATACAGAATTGAACGACGAGATGCAATTTTGGGGCAGGTTTTATGGCGTCAGGCGGTAGTGCAGATGGGGGTTTTGCAGCAGACCTTGAGCGCAAAGTTCGGCTGGTCAATGAGGTGCTTGAGCAGATTTTGTCGCAGCGTGACCTGCTCGGAAGCGAGCTTAAAGAGCCGATTCGTTATGTGCTCGAAGGGCCGGGCAAACGTGTGCGGGCGGCAATAGTGTTGTGGTGTTGCGAGCTTGTCGGAGGGCAAGTCAACCGCAATGCGGTGGTGGCGGCGGCGGCGATAGAAATGGTGCACACGTATTCGCTTATTCACGACGATTTACCTGCGATGGATGACGACGATTACCGACGCGGTCGTCTGACCTGTCATAAGAAATTTGATGAGGCGACGGCGATATTGGTCGGTGATGCTTTGCTGACATTGGCGTTTGAGCTGCTGGCGAAAAAGATAGATGAGCCGAAGACGGCGGTTCGGCTTATGGCTGAGCTTGCGGAGGCGGCGGGGCCTGCCGGTATGGTGGCCGGGCAGATGGCTGACTTGAGGGCGGCCAACGGGGATGCGGATGAGAAGATGCTAAAGCGAATTCACACCAATAAGACCGCCAAAATGTTTAGATGCGCGGCGGTAATGGGAGGGATATGCGGCGGAGCAAACGAGGAGCAGTTGAAGTGCCTGCGCGAATACGGCCTGAAGGTTGGGCTGGGTTTTCAGATAGCGGACGACATACTCGACGTGTGTGCAAGCAGCGAGCAGTTGGGCAAGACCAGCGGCAAGGACGCAAAGCAGGGCAAGGCGACTTATCCCGCGGTTGTAGGACTGGAAAAGTCGAGAAAACTGGCCCGTAAACTCGCTGGTGAGGCGGTTGCGGCGCTGGAGCCCTTCGGCGAAAAGGCCGATATGCTTCGCCGACTTGCGACGATGCTTCTGAACAGGACCAGATAACAATATCGATTATTGATAATTGATGATTTTCAAGCAGCGTTTGACATAGTCAATAATCAATTACCAATCATCAATCGGCTTTTTTAATACTGATAACACGGTCTTTGGTTGGGAGGCCGGAGTGTGAAGGAATTTTTGACTAATAAAAAATTGAGGGGTATGCCGATGAAACAGGCAGGTCTGTCCGGCTACGGCTCGGCGGTCCCATTTGTAGCTTGGGTTTGCTCCCGCCTTCGCCGAGACGAGTGGGGGAACGACCGTGGAAGTAGTGTTGTCTCCTATTGGGCTGAGTGCACGGGTCATTGACCTCCCGCCGCAGGCGGGTTTGGTGCGGGGGGAAGTCATTTTTTCACCACAAAGAGAATCACAGGTTTGGGGGAACTTTTTTGGCGTTAATCATTTGGCGTATAGGATACGTCCCCCGCCTCGACCTCCTTAAGTTGACGAAACTCTTTGGTTAGAACTGTTTTTGCGAACCAACGGGCCATAGGCAGTGTGCTTATGGCCTTTTTATTTCCGGTTCAACAGGTATTGAGTCGATTATTGCTCTCGCCAGTGGGTGGGAACGAAACGGACGAATTTGTCGCTTTCGGTAACTTTTCTCAGGTTAGCGTCATACGTGAATTCGGCGGAGTTATCCTGTGTATAGTTGTTTGCGATGATTGAGCCGTACACTTTGGCGGAGTTATACAGGTGCACGTTGGCGTTCGGCGCGTATATGGTGCCGCAGAATGCGTCAGAGTTTTTTATGACGATATCGTTGGACGACAATCCGTATATGGAAAGTTTGCTTGGGTCACCACCGTCGTTGAAGCCGGCACCATAGTACCCGTCGAATGCACCTGCAAGGTAAATTGCCACTTTGACATTGGGGGCGATATTGATATCAGCGCCGTTTTTGAGGATTATATCGCCCGTTATGTATAATTCGACATCTGCGTTTATGTTGAGAGTGCCGCCGTTTTTCAAGTCAATTTTTTCATATATGTATTGTCCTGAGGTGGAAAGTGAGCCGCTGGCAGTGATGGCACCCATGTTTGGGGCGGACTCGAAATCGTCCGGGACCGTTGGCATGGGCAAATCGAAGTCGGTGGCGACGGCGTAGATATTACCATAGGTGGCGCCAGGGCCTATGACTACTGAGGGGGTGCCGCCCTGCCCGAGGAGGATGTCTCCATCGACGACGGAGTTCGGCTTCAAGATAATTTCAGCGTCAGCGTTCGGATTATTTGTGGTGCCGATTTTAAGGGGGACGCTACCGCAGCCATTGCAGTTAACGGTACTAACGCTGCCGATATCCAAAGTGTTTTTGGTGAGAATAGCGTATTCGAACGCACTTTTGAGCCGGAGGTCACAGAGGACGGTTTTCGTTATTGGGCCGCTTGTTCCGTGGGCCGTGACGGAATAATTTCCACTGCAACCGGTGACGGTGTAGGAGTACGTTGCATTGCTGCCGGAGATGGGGACGCTGTTCTCGGCAGGAAGATTGGAGCAATTCACGGCTGGGAGCCGCAGGTTCATTTCATGGACGGCCTTGGTAAGGCCGTAGTCGGCGGCACAGCGGGCTGCGAGCTGGTGATTGGAACGAATGGAATACAGCCGGCGATTAAAACCGAGAGTCAACAGGCCTACGCCGATTATGAAGAGGAAAATGGCGGCAACCACAGCCATCAGGGTTATGAACCCGGGTCGTTTTTGTCTGAATATTCTTAGCATAACACACCTCGCTCTTATTTGACTAAAAGGACAATTTTATTGATTCTGAGGCACTGCGGCGGAGATGAAAGAAACATCGGAGTCATTATTACTTAATGTCATCTTCATACGAATGCAGCGTCCGGAACTGGAAAAGGAAAATGCGGTCACGTTTTCACAAATTTGGTTTTGGGGCGGGTCAGGGGTGCCGGTCTGCTGTATGGGGCTGGGGGTGGCGCCGTGGTCTATGTAGAATGTGCCGCCTTCCACCTGAAGACATGCGTAGCGGTCGGGCGTATTAGAATCGTTGGAAGCAAAGTAATAGACCTCGACCCAGTGACCCTCATGGCCGACCTCAGTGTCGAGCGAATACTTCTCGCAGGAGGCCTTGCGAACGGTCGCTTCAAACGCTTTGCTTGCGAGGTGGCTATCGAGCATGATTGAAGAGTTGGCTTTTGTGTAAGTATTGTTCCATGCCTTTTGACTGCCGGAGAAGACGACTCCGACGGCAAGCACACAGATTGTCGCCATAGCGGAGGCCACCATAAGCTCGATAAGTGTTAAGCCGGTTCTTCTTATTAGTTTTATTTTTATCATATTTATCAGATTTTCGATTGAGTTATCACTAGTTCGGACAAGCTGAGGGACTTATTGGTCGCAACGTCGTTGTTTGACAAGTTTGCGGGCCAGGTTACAATAACATTCAGGATTTCGAGATTTTCTATGGCAGTGCTGGTACTGTGATAGGACATAGTAACGTAGTAAGTGCGATTGTCCGAAACAACTTTATAATACCCTCCATTTTTGAGCAGTGTGAAAGTCAGCGGTTCTTCAGGAGCGAGGGAGCTCGAAGCGGTCTCTATAGTGCCAATCGCCGAGGAATCCGAGTCATTTAGGGGGTTATAGGAGCTGTCTCCGCCCCCCTGACCTTTCCAGCTTTCACAGAGATGCGAAGCTATTCGACCCGCGGTTATCTCGTTATCCGACCTGCGGATATCCAGGGTAGCGAAATATCGATAGCCCGATGTGCCAATGACCGCGATAGACAGGACGACGATGAAGATCATTATCTCAATGATGGATATGGCCGGCCGGACATTGTGTGCATATTTACTGGCGAGCGGAGAGGCACAAATGCGCAACGGTGGACCGTGCAGGGCGTAGTCAAGAGAACAGCTCACGACGCATCCCGACTTAGGCGAACTCGTCTTAATGCTCCCGAGAGGGTTCGGCTGAGCCGCAGAACTGGTTTGACGAGATATATAGTTTAGACCATCCATCTTACATCTTAAAATACAAAGGGGTGCCGGTTGGACAAAGGTTCACAACCGTGCTTCTCCCAATATAAAGTATTGTAGATATTTGTTTTATATCCAAAGGGGTCGTACGGCGTTTCGCTGGATGAATCGGCGTTTTTGGTGTGTGTGTTAACTATGCTTATGGGGGTAAATGGCAGATAGGCGGCGAACATAGTCCTATAAATCGGGGCATAGGGGCATATGGGCAATTTGGGAGGTTTCGGTGTATAGGCAGAGGTTTCCTGAATAAGTTTGAGTATGGCAAGCCCGCCGAGCACAAGGCGGACCTTATTGGGCGGGCAAGGGTTTAGTTGAAGTATGGGGTGCAGGGGTGTATAATTAAGCATTTGTGCGGTTTTTCGTCTCGGCGAAGGCGATGATGCGGTCTAAGAAGAAGCAGGTGCGCCGAGCCGTAGCTGGAAAGGTTTATACGGGATGCGGAATTTGGACCCAAAAGAACAGGAGTATTTTTCGAAACCCCCTTATGTCGGGGTGGAGCCGATACGGGGTAGTTCTATGCAGCCGACGGAGACGAACACCAGCAAAGATGAACTCAGTCGAACCCAGAATACCGAAATAAACGGTCAAGTCGGCTGGGAAAACTATCCCCTGCTTGCGGGGATAAATGGGCCGGGGGATTTGAAGGGGCTTTCTGTAACTCAATTGAAGCAGTTGGCAGGGGAGATACGGCAGTTTATTTTAGATACGGTCAGCAGGACAGGCGGGCATCTGGCGAGCAATTTGGGGGTGGTGGAGATAACGCTTGCGCTGCATTATGTGTTTGATTTTGGGCAGGATAAACTCCTTTGGGACGTGGGTCATCAGTGTTATGCGCACAAGATAATCACGGGCAGGAAGGAGGCGTTCCGACTTCTTCGACGGTCGGTCGGGCTTAGCGGATTTCCCAATCCCGAGGAGAGCCGATACGACCAGTTTGCCGTCGGGCACGCGGGGACATCGATAGGAACGGCCATCGGGATGGCGCTGGGCGAGTCAATTCTCCGTGGCTTAGCCACTGCGAAGGATGAAGCGAGGCAGGCCCTTCGACAAGACTCAGGGCAGGCAAAGCGGGAGAAGATTGTAGCGCTGGTCGGGGACGCGAGCATTGTCAATGGCACCAGCTTCGAGGCGTTGAACAATCTGGGGCTGGTTAAGCGGCAGTTGTTGATTGTGCTCAACGACAACTCGATGGCGATAGACGCGACACAGGGAGCGGTTGCGAAGTACTTTTCGAGGATTCGACT
>Ga0315284_10004026_pt1 | contig 20869 bp, 30 predicted proteins | sample YL17G09_16_MG_FD_203696 | JGI IMG/M metagenome (GOLD analysis project Ga0315284, IMG submission 203696) | Sediment microbial communities from Yellowstone Lake, YNP, Wyoming, USA - YL17G09_16 | ecosystem: Environmental > Aquatic > Freshwater > Lake > Sediment | place: USA: Wyoming | collected...
CCTGTTACACTAAGAGATATAAAATCTGCAGCCTCGGCTAAAGGACCATCATCAAAATCATTATGGTCCATATTAGTAACTACTGTAAAATCTATATCAGTATTAGCATTATCGAAACTTATACAATTCTTAATATAATATGCTACACCAGCCACATTTGCATGAATACCACCTCCATATGTAGCACCATTACTATATGCTACACAATGAAAAAACTCCATATTACAAGGTGAAACATTTTCAGTATATCCCCATTCTCGATTATCAAATGCCAAACAATTAACGAGTCTTCTTAAAATACCAGTTCCTTCAGTATCACCTCCAAGTTTAAAACCGTTACCATTTCCACCTGTAGTTGTCCTATCTTCTCTATAACCATTGCCCCAAGCCCAACAATTTTCTACTAAAACATAACTTTCATTATTATATAAATCGAGTCCATCATCAGAATTATTCCAAAACCTACAATTACGAAATGTATTAGTTCCCCCCGGTGAGATATTTTCCAAATTACAACCGTCAGCATTCATGTAACTTGCTAATGGATCATAATTTTCATACCAATCACAATTTAAAAATAAATTATCTGATACATCACCCACCATAGAAGTAAAATAGGAACCCATTCCACTCTCTGAAAATATTATTCGTTCAAAAATACAATCATTGAAGTCTTCTCCACGCATTGCCGGCCATACCCCAGCATCATCTTGGTAAAAACCTGTAATGGTTAAACCTTTAAAATGTACGTAATTACCTGTGAAAAATATACCAGCATTACTTTCTGTTGTTGAAAACGATCCCCCTCTTGTTATTATAGGAATTTCACCCGAATAAGCCCATATCTTTATAAGGTTCCCGGCAGTTCCACTCTTTCCCGTAAGGTATTGCTGTGCAGCATATATATATGTTCCGCCACGCATATAAATTATATCTCCCGCACTGATAACTGTCCATGCTTTATTTAAAGTTAACCAAGGTAAACTTAACGTTCCTGTTCCCGTTATATCATCTCCTGTTGGTGATAAATAATAAACTTTACCCTTAATGGTTCCAGTAACTGTTGCAATTCCATTTGCAGTCCCATAAAGTTTACCTTTACCCTTAATGGTTCCATTACAAGAAGCTCCACCATTACTAACTCCTAATAGCCAATCATTCCATTCAATTAATATAGCCCCATTCGCTCCTGTGCCCCCAACCTTTACTGTGGTTCCTAAGTTACCTCCAGCCCCACCTCCACCACCACCAGGAATAACTCCATTGTTACCAGCAGCATTACTTGCCCCTCCATTACCTCCACTCCCAGCTCCATTATTTCCTGTTCCACCTGTAACCCCTGATGCAGCGGGTCCTGTTCCAGCATTGCTACCAGCTGCTCCAGCTCCCCCTCCTATCATCAACGCATAAGCTGCTCCAGCCCCTCCGGCACTCAAACTCACTCCCACAGAATTTGCTGTTGTTCCACCAGCACCAGCTGGAGACACCCTATTTCCAGCTAATCCACCAGCACCTTTTATCTGATTATTATTAAAATGAGTATCTCCACCAACAGTACCATTGGAATTATTCGCCGCTCCTCCTGCTCCTCCAACCCCTACTGCTATCGTATATACAGTATCCTTAACAGCAGTTACAACTCCATTATATGCCCAAGCACCACCCCCACCACCACAGGCTCCATGAGCACTCGTGGTTCTTCCATAAGTACCTCCTCCTCCACCACCACCCCAACAAGTCACCTTATAGATAGCTGTTTTTGGAGCTGTCCATGAAACATTCGCTGTACTTGTATAATAATTATTTGGCATATTCTCTTATATGTTTTGGAATCTTCCAGTCATCTAAAACCTGTTTTATTCCTGGCATCTCTACTTCTTTACTTAATCCATTAATTATTTGAACCTCTCTCCACCCATTAATTTTCTGATCTGTCGTTTGTGTATAAGAATGCCAATGAAAATAAGCATCTGATAATCCTATCTCTGTCTGTAATTTCTGAAGAGTAATAAACTTTAACCCATATTTTGCAATATTTCTTGATACTGCATAATCATCAATAAGATGTTCAATAGTAACTACCGTATTAAGTTCATTTATAGTGGGGTATATATTTAATAAAGTTTCTTGTAGAGAAATATCCAATGGTTTCCATAAATCTATACACCAATCAGATCCAATGGTAAACCAATTACAAGATCCTATGTTTCGACCATCTCTTCTAAAATACCGATCATATCTCCATCGAATATTCGCCATATCATTCCCATTATGGGCAACTGTATCTTTTTTCAAATATTCTGTCCAATCAATAGTTTCCGGATGAATGACTGCATCACTATCAATATAAATATTCCAATCATTCTTCATTTCCTGACCCAACTTGAATATTTGCATCTTTTCATATACTACAGGCCAATCAGGAAACTTACGATCCTTAATAGTGTAAAAATCAGCCCCTATTTTATTTGCATAATATTTAAGCAAAGGATATGTAAGTTCTGTAATTTCAGAACTATAATCATTTATATTTAAAGTAAATAATGTTTTTTTCATCAAACTAGTTTAATTAATTCCGTAACCATATTAGCTATGGTATTATTATGAGAACGCATAGCCACTTTTTTGGCCTCTTCAGATTTAAAATTAAGATCAGTATATATATCGTAAGCTTTTAATTCTATATCAAAATTACATTTAACAGGGTAATGATCAAGTTTACTTTTTTTTCGCCATTCCCTATTAAAATACATAAATGTTTTTTCAGTTATAGCCCTTCTATGGGTTGGATCACTCCAAGCCCGTTCGCCTTGATAATATGGAGTGATTACTTTTAATTTTCCACCAGGTACAAGAATCCGATAAACTTCTTCCATAAAAAGTATCAACCCATCTGAAGGTATTTCTAAATTAATACCCTTAGCCATAAATCGTAATTGATCAAAATTCTCGGCTACTTGTATCATACGAACTAATTTGCGGGCATAAGTTTCTGTAGGTGTATGTTCAATATAATGATTACAAATTATTTCTTCTGCACTATCACTATCTATGGGCCAAGGAAAATCTTCAAGGTTTATAATAATATCTACATTAGGAGCATCTTCCTTATCGATATTAAGAAAACCTTCTATTCGATCTTGGCCACTAGCCAATTGAAGTTTTGGGTGATTTACAGATGTCCACATAATTAAATACTTTTATCAAATCCATAAATAAATCCCGCTATATTCCATGTTTTAATAGCCTCTTCCATTTTTTGTCTTTTAACGGCATTAGTCATCATAAAACCATGTACTACAAAACCCATACCTTTAAATTCTGGTACTGTATCTCTGACATCTTGTAATTTTACTGTTTTTAATCCAAACCTTGCTACATTACTCGTAAGAGCAAAATCATCAACAAAATGTTCTGCTCTTAAACCATAATTCATTTCTTCATGGGTGGGATTAATATAATCTATGACTTCTTCAGGGGTAATATCCAAAGGTCTCCAAAGATCAAGACACCAATCTGAAGCCATTGTAAACCAATTGGCTGCTCCCCATCCTCTTCCATCACGAAGCATATAATTATTAAAACGGTGGCGAACACTAGCTACATCACTACCCCAATGGGCTATAGTATCTTTCTTCATATAAATAGTCCAATCAGGCATACAAGGATGGATCATAGCATCCGCATCAAAAAAGATATTCCAATCACTTCCTATTTGTTTACCCAATTCATATATTTGAAGTTTTTCATAAGTCATAGGCCATTTAGGAAATTTTCTTTCTTTAATTTCAAAAAAATCAGCCCCAATCTTATGAGCATAAACTTTCATTAATGGATAAGTTATCTCTGTAAGTTCTGGAGCATAATTTCCAATATTTAAAGTAAAAATGGTTTTTTTCATAACACTCTTTTAATTTATAATAGTATTATGTTAATATACCTTGAATAACTACTTAAGCGAAAAAGGCCCTACCTATTAAGATAGAGCCTCTTCTTTTTAAGAAATGAAAAAAATTAGTCTTCGTAAATATCAAGATCTCCTATTGCAAATTCTGGTGTAATACCATTACTTACAGCAAGGTTTGATGTTAAATCTCCCCAATAGATTGCATCATTTCCATTAAGTGTAGCTTCTTTATTTATTGTAAAAGCAACTACAGTACAGGAGTTTGCAGTACATTGAGGGAAAGTAATTGCTGCTGTATTAGAAGCATTGTTTGCCGATGTTGTCCACCCTCCTGAGGAACGTGCAACTGCTACCCTTGCATAGCTATTCCAACCTGCAGCTGTAGCTTCTGTTCCTTGTGTACCATCTGCAGGTGCTACGGTATAAAGAGCAATATAAAAGTTGCCTGCAGCAGTTGAACCTCTTAGTCCTGTTGCATCACCTATTGTAGCAAGGTTAGTATTCTTGAATATAAGATCAAGAATTGCTGTTTCGAATGTATCTTTTTTTGAACCGGCCATGGTATTTGGGTATTAAATTGTTATACTAGTTTTTAAAAGAAGATATTCTATATAAATTGCTTTTTGGTTACTAGAATATTGCCTATATGACTTTAAATGACTACCTATTAGATACTCATTAAGCAATTTTATTCCATTTGATAATGATAGTACCGGTTGCTGTTAAATTTGCATGATTATCAACATTCCAAGTACCAGCGGCATTAAGGAAAATATTTTTTACACTTGCAGCAACATTAAGAGAAATACCCGCTACGTTAGCCCTTACCAAAGCAACTGTTGCAGTTCCACCAGTGGGAGCAGTAGGAACTGTTTGTCCAGTTAATCTATCTTCAGAAGTTGTACCAACAGCACTTAATACTGCATTAGTCCCTGAACCAATTACTGAACCTAATCCTAGATCGGCATTAACTACAGTTCCAGGTAACTTTAAGGAAAGACTTTGAAAAAGGGTGTCCTCTATATGAACTCCAGTAGGAAAAGTTGCAACTATATTACCAATAGATAAAGCCGCAGCAGCGGCAGGAATATGACCAACTATAAAATCCGTAAGAGTTAATATAGTAGTCATATCCTTTCCATCACCATATTCCTCTACTGTAACTGTAGAAACAGGAGTTGTAACTAAAGGAGCACTTAACCTATTATGGTATGATAATTCCGCATATATTTCTGTGAGCATAGTATTAAGATCAACCTGAAGGCTTTCCCATAATTCTAACCAAGAACGAAATGTTTTGCTTAAAGTAATTCTTGACATAATTAAATTCTTAAGGAGTTATTTCGAAAAAGGGGAATATACTACTAATAGAATATCCCCCCTTTTAATGAAAATACACAGAAACTGAAAGACCTGGATTACTCTCCTAATTTGATTAACTCATCAACCATTTCCTGAAGAGACAGTTTTTTGAAATTTCTTATATCGGCAGCTTTTACCTCAAAATTATCTTTGTAGTAGGCCAATAATTCTTCGGCAGTAGTCCCGAATTTACTTTCAATGGTTTCGATAATAGATTCTTTTTCGACCTTGCCTCCAACTTCAATAAATTCGGCCTCTGAAGCATGGCTTAAATGACCTCCCAATAAAGAAACTCTAACTCTGTTACTTGAAATGGCTTTCCCGGTTAATTGTTTAACATCTTTGCCTGCTAGGGACAATCTAGAGAATGGGTCAAAAAATGATTCAGCCTTATCTCCTAATTTAACATACTTTGCCATAATTTTTCTCCTTTATTTTTAATAGTCTTAACCTAAGTACCCATTCATGACAGGTACTAGATTTTTGACTGATTAATATTGGTTACTTAATGGTAACGTCCTGAGCAGCATCAACGTCCATCCATGTTGGGAATCCATAGGAAGCAAAAGTAAGATTATCAGCTACGATAACTGCAGCATCCCGAAATAGTTTTGCAAAACCAGTTTGGAGAGTTACATAAAAAGCTTCTGTCTGGTTAGAAACAATTCTTTCAGACTCAACTTTCATGGGCCAACCATTAAATTTAATAAGAGCCCCTTTTGGGTCAAGTATAATAGCCTGATGGTCAGCTATATTACCATGGACATAAAGATTAGAAGCACCTGGTATTGGAGATTTTACAGTAATAGTTGCAAGAGGAGCACCAGATACTGGAGTTTTAAATTCTGTAAGGTCTAGGATATCAGCTGCAACATCTTCTCCAGTGATAATAGTATTGGGTACACGACCTATACGACCTAACCGACACCATATTTTTAATAAATCCTTATATACCAGAGTACTACCTGTAGTTGTACCAATTACTGGAGCCGATTCAGAACCATCAGCTTGTTCTCCATTGGTAAGACATAAAATTGCAAGAACATCAGTTGCATGTCCCATTTTTACTCCAAAATCAGTCATAAAAATCGATACAAGATTCAAAGAAGAATATTGAACTACCTCATCAGAAAGTTTTATACCCCTACCAACCTTATAAATCTTAAACTGTTTTGAACCATAAGAAATTGCACCTAACGGGATTGTTTCTCCTTCTCCAACATACATTGGAGCAGCCTCTGACATATTAAGCCAAGGCATTATTTGACTTAACCCTCTCATTTGTTCTTCAGCTGCAATAATGTTATTCCAAATTGGAGCACCCCGGTATCCTAAGAGAAGAGCCGAACGAAATACTTCTGGGATTATCCAACGAACATCAACTTCAGGAACCGTTATCAGGTTAGAGATAGTATCTGTAGCAGGGTCAATACCCAGATCAGCGAGCAAAGAAGCAAGTTCAACATTGAATTTCTGTTTAACTATCTCGGAAAAAGAAACATCTTTTGGATTATCTTTATGACCTCTGATGGCTTCGGCAGCTTTTACGGTTTCCTGAATTTTACCCTTAAACTGGCTTTTTTCGAATTGTTTAAGATCCATTGTATTATGGTTTTTATAGTTTATATTATTAATTGCTATAGTCTGGTAATTTTCGCCAATATTAAAGGCTACCAATTGCTACACGAACTACATCCCCATCACCACCGGAATCAAGACAATTCCCAATGATAGTTGTATGGTCCAAAGTACCACCATCATCCACTTCTGAATAACCCGTAGTAGCATTAAAAGCAGCTAAACGAACAATCCCCGGAACATGAGTCGCAGCATAAGCCTCAGCATATATAATAGCATAAGCAGCCATCATGACAGTAATAAGGTCTCCCCCATGTCCCTCATTAACAGCTATACCAAGAGCAAGTTGGGGTTTATCACCGGCTGCGAGAGGTTCTACTGTACCAGTCGTAGTAAGTTTAACCAACTGACCTTTCTTAATGTTATTATTATCTGTAGCATAAGACCAGGTACATTGTGTTGAACCTGCAGTAGTTACAAACTCATGAAGTGCTAAATTAGCCGATTCAGGGTATTTTGCAGTAACGGTTATAACGTTAGTTGCAGTAACAGCAGCAGAAGCCACATTAGGGTTAAGAGCAATCTGAACTGCGATAGCAGTCAATAAATTGGCATGGGTATCAACAAATGTAACTGCTGCAATAGCTGTTCCATTTACTTTACCATTAACCACATTACTCGTAACTGTAGGAACTGTACCACCCGCTGTTAAAGTTACCTTATAGTCATCGACTTCAAATTCTTCATGAAGTTTATGAGATTCACTCTTTAGAATGAATGTTTTAGTTGTTGATCCAAAAGGTGCTGGCATAGCTTAAAGTATTTTAATTATTTCAATGTTCGTATATATATAAAACTATAAGTCTAGTTTTTATTTTTTAACCCCTTCAAAAAATCTTGTATCAACTTTTTGAACAGATGTTGCTTCAGCAACAAGGTCGGCAGTAGTTTTATTAGTAACATCCCTAGTGGTATCAGTAGGTGATGCACTAGCACGAGTCACATTTTCTCCAGTACCACATTTAGTACAAGTGAATTTAAACTTCCCATCAGTAATCTGATCATACTGTTTATGAAACGCTTGGAGCGTTTTATAATCAGCTGCCTCAATAGTTCCCAAGATCGTAACATCCTCTTTCCCAGTTTCCACTGAAAGTTTATACAATCTCTTAGTATCTTCTTTTAATTCGGATACAGCAGTTTTACCAACTTCTGCTAAAGTAATTTTATCCTTGTAATCTACAGGAACTTCAGCTTTAAAAGCACGTAAAGTGGTTATCTCAGTTTCAATTGCCTGCAACCCCTCGAGTCCAAGAACCTTGACCGGAACAGGTGGTTTAGCTTTATCTGCCTTTAATGTACCGAGTTCGGTATTTAAAGCAGTCAATTTTTCCTGATAATTTTCCTCTGTTAATGAATTAACTTCAAAACCAAAGGTTGTTTCAAGGAGTCTTAGAAATTTGTCCATGTCTTCTTTTGTTTGATTATTATTATTATCGTCAATTTGAATAAAGGTCACCTTATCATCTGAAAAACTTTCTCCGTTGAATTGTTTCCAATCAAAAATACTACTTTCGCATTCACTTTCTTTTATGGTTTGATCTGATAATACATATCTTGACTTGGCATAGGCCGGATTAATAATTTTGCCATCTTTACCAATTTTTTGAGCAAATGGATCTGCTCCATGTCCAACTAGAGAGGTTTCGTGAAAAGCCTGGATATCTGTGGCTATACGTTGGATAAAAACTCCCTTATTATCAAAGGTACCCATTTTTGAATTAAACTCATTATCATCTAATTCAGGGTGAGATTTTTTCCAACCAAATGTAACAGTAACTGAATTGGCATGAATAGAAGGTGGTTCCATCATAATACCCCGGGCAATACGCGGATTAGATTTTCCATCTATTTTTAAAATAGCATTAATACCTGCAGGTACTTTAATCCCATCCTTAGTAGTATAAGCATTTTGCCACTCAACAGCCTTAACAGAACCTATAGCATTTCCAACAGCCATCTCATGATCAATATTAATGGTTTGACCAATGAGTTTATACATATTCTTTTTAAGAACATCAGTTGTAAAATGAATGGGGCGACGGTTGGGGTTTACAGTTATATTAGAAAGCATCCTAAAAATAGGTTCTATAAACTCGTTATCTTGTGGGTTTAAATCAGCAACCGTAACATCAGGATAATAAGTAGTATAATTTGGAGTTGAATTATCGAATAAACCAAATTTACCGATATCTTGAGGATCTTTCTCCAACTTTTCATTTACACTACTCATCTTTAATTTCTCGGGACAATGTCCCAGAATTAAAGAATGGCCCCCACAAAATTTAATAGTATCGTATTGAATTGCTATCTTAGCCATAGAGAATGATATATACTTATAATAAAAATAGTATTGTAATTTTTACTCGTCTTTTACGTTAATGTAATCCAATAGTAAATCCATAAAGGCTTCTGCTGCAGCTGCTTTTTGATCTTTTCGTTTTGGTTGAGGTTTATTTTTATCCCTAGTTGCCCGATCAGACTTATCTTTATCAGCCTCACGTTTCTGATCCATCTCTGCTTGTTTGTCTGGTAAGATTCTAGGTTCTTCTTGGTCAGGTTTATCATAACCTAATTCATCAGCAGCTTGTTGCTGACCAATGATACCCTGGCCATATTTTGCAATAACATTTCTAACCTTAACTTCTTGAGCTTGTTGATTCTTCATATCATCGGATATCGTAGAAGGTAAGAATTCAACCCTTAGATTTTCAAAATCAAATCCAGCTAATCTTAATTCAAGGTTATAACCAAATTTAAGATTTGCCGCTATTATACCTTGAATATTAGTTAATTGAGATAACATTTTAGTAAATACTATACTTAACCCAGTTTCTGTTCCTTTAGCATTCCCCACTCCCAAAAATTCAGGAGAATATTTTAAACCATTTGCAACCCTTCTTTGATTTTGGTTAAATATATCGGCTACTCCCGAAAGGTCTTTTGTAGTAGAATTAAACTTAAATTCATGTTCATCTTTATAACCCACTATTACACCTTCTCCAATACCATCAATAATCTTATCTTTTACAGTATCAAGAAAAGTATTTAACCTAGCAATATATTGTGTTTCATTTTCGCCATCGGCCATTGCAGGTTTATCTACTAGAGTTTCAAAAAACCCTAATAATCCCAATTGTTTCATAACATAACTAATATTTGCACTCATGTCCTGTTGAGTAGAAATAGCATTAAGGGCTGTTAAGAAAGGGGGGATCCCATAAGGTAATTCAGTATCACCATTCATAGCATAATAACGAAAAGTATTTTCATTAAGTTTCACATACTCTGTTCCAAAATACCCACTAGTATTACCTAAAAAAGGATTATTAGTTTGAGTCTGATAAGGTTCATATCTTAATTGCTTTTTATTCCATGAAAATATAATAGTTTCAGGGTTAACTAAAGCAATATTTTTTATACCATCTTTAGCATTAGAAACTACCCACTCATTTGATAAAGCTCCGGCAATCCAAACCTGTGCGATCATTTTATTAACCAAACCATTCATTCCATCAACACCATCGCCCCATTCAATTTGTTTATCCTCAATATGTTGACGCATTTTAGCCTGCATCTCAGGAATTACTTTTGGATCAAATTTTATTCTATGTCCCGTATTAGTTAAACGAACCATATCGTTTACAGCTAAACCCATGTCCTCATTTACCCAAGAAAGTTTTCTTATTATGGGGATATATTCGGCAATAAAGGTTGGAGTAACAAAAGTAGTTTTACCTTTAATATCTGTAAAAACATTAGTATGACTAGGTCTACTTTGTCTGGTAGAAGGAACAGAAGTTTTAGTAGGTCTACTTTCAGGAACTTCTTCAACAAAGATTTTTTTAGCAACCCTTCTTCTAGGTTCACGATTTTTAAAAGAAATAGGAAATCTAAATTGTATAGCCATAATATTTATTTATTTATTTATCTTCGACCTCTCCCAACTGTTTGACCTCCTCGATGTTTACTATTCCATATTTTAGCAGCTTTTCTTTGAGCTCCTTTCTTTGTCATTCCTTTACGTATGAAGGCATTTCTTATTTTTAAATAACCTTTTGGCATGATCTTAAAAAATTTGATTTATATAATTAGTTAATTGTAGTATTGAATTTAATATATTTTTGTTCTCATAATTAAGTAGGGCTAACTACTGCAGTAGTTATTTTCCCCTTTCTAATATAATTACAGATTGCCTTAGCCAATATGCTATCATCTGTATAAGTATTTTCTTCTTCTAAAGGATCCGTTTCATCAGTACCTCTATCGTGTTTACCCATAGCAACGGGTCTGTTTCTTTCATCATAAATAAAGGTATAAGCTTCCTGAACAAAAAAATGGTCATATATCTCTACGTTTTCATTTCTGATATCATCTTCCAATTCATCAATAATAATGGGCCTAGTTTTAGATGTTGTATACCAACCAGGAACTTTTTCTATTAAGGGTTTACTTTTTCCTTTCTCTTTCAAAAACCTTGTTGTATAAAAAAGATTAGGATAACCATGATCCTGTATTTTAGTAGTTACTGATAAACCTATGTCATTACTCTCGGGTGCTAATACTGCTCTATTATAATCTTTACCGGTTTTCATTAATAAATTAGCAAATTCACTCACAGCTATTTTTCCTTTATAATAGGCATGTTCTCTACCTTGTCTATCCATTAAAGTAAATGCCGAATAATCCCGACTTCTACCTGAGGCAATGTCTGCAGCTAAATAATACTTAACTCCTGAAACGGGTGGATGGATAATAACTAAATTACCATTCATCCTTTTATCAAAAATATCAATTTCTGTAAGGGTATCTTCAATAGCTTTTATGTCAAGAAGGTCAAAGACTGAGTTTCCGGAAGTAAGAAAATCCCCGTCAATCTCCTGCGCTGTTCTCCTTGGTCCCAAGGCTGAAGCCATTGTTTTGTACCAATACATATCTCTTTCGGGGTGCATTTGCCAACTGAGACGAATTGGTGTAAATTCATTTCCATGTGCTACTGCATCTACCCAGGTTTTATGAAAGAAATTTCCTATCCCATAAGGTGTAGAATTTAATATTGCTGATCCCCCAGTAGATAAAGTAGGAAAAGCAGCTGCCCATATTTGAGAAGCCCATCTAACGATTGCGGCCTCATCTATAACAAGTAATGAAACAGCCTCAGATCGTCCTGCATCTTCTGTAGTTGGGATAGAAGTGATAGTTGAACCATTACTGAATTCCAATTCTGTTTGGGTTCCAATTTCTCCAGGCCTACCATTTACTATAGGTATTTGTAAAAACCAAGGAAGGTTTCGATACATAAATTTAATACGTCTCAAAACCTTTTTAGCAACTCGGTCTTTGATTGATATGATTTGAATATTTTTATTAGGATGAAATAATGCTAACCATAAACAATAAAGTGAAATTAATTCTGTTAACCCTGCTTGTCTAAATTTTAGAACAATATTAAACCTTAAAGTTAGGAAATACCATAGAACACGTTTTTGATAATCATAAAGGTTAAAAGGAACTTTACCTCTAATGGGATGGATAACATAAATAAAATCTGAAAAGTAATAAGGGTCCTTTGAGCATTTTGCAAGAATGTTAAATTGCTCAGTATTGATTCCTCGTTTTGCAGTTTCGACATCAATTAGACCCATTTATTTTAAGATTATATTTTATTCCTAAATTAATTGAACTTGCTTCATATTTTAATAGCATTACCCTGATGTCACTATAAACACGTATTCTAGTCCAATCCTTTTCAATATTAAATTCGGCATAAGGAGATAAATACAAAAAGTTAACTCCACCTCCACCAAAATATTGCATCTTGGATTTGATTACCGGGGGTGGATTAATTTTCTTTTTACTTAATCTTTCAATAGTCCATTTGTACCTAAAATCTGATAAGAAAAGGGGGTAATTAGATTTCGATGGGATTCCATCTATATTCAGCGTAGAAATTGAAAGTGTATCTAAATTCAGATTAAGTTCGAGTAGTTTAGGATTATAGGGGAATTGTTTTAAAAAGTTTTGAGAAACACTAACCTGAAAATGGAGGCTTTGTATAAGTATATCCTTTTCTTGTAGGATTAATTTAAGACTATCAATAGCAGCTGAATCTATAACATGATAGGTAAGGGTAACAGGAGGTACTGATACAGGATAAGGTTCAGGAACAGGATAAGGTTTATCTAACCAAATGGTATCTGTAATGTAATGGGGATCAGGAATAATATGTATATTGGGTTTACGAAAGAATAAGAGCCAAACAATTATGGCTATCAAAAGGACGATAAGAATGGTTTGTATGGTTTTCATAGTATCAAAAGTATCAATTAAAAAGGAAATATAAATATAATACTTATTATATATTTATATTCCCTTTAATTACCCTTAATCCTGTTATATACGCACGCGAGGAAGATCACTATCCTTTTTTACCCTTTTTTATGGTTTTAGGGGGGATTTCTAGTTTGGATTTAGGTTCCCAAGGTACCTTTCCCAGATTTGAGATTATTTCTTCAAGTGTTTCCAGAAGAGGAGGGTAAGGAAAGATATCATTTTTATTCTCCCTTACAGTAGAATGGGACCATAACCCCGGTTTATGATTGGCCACTACTCCGGGATCATACTCATAAAAAGTACCTAAAAGTGAAGGAAGTACTAAGGTAGGAAATAATTCTATGAGATAGGGTATTAATTCCTTTAAGGTATCAAGTTGGGCTTGGGTATAGGTATGGTATAAATTATACCCTCTCCAAGGTTGTTTTAATGAAAAAACTTCTTCTTTTGGGATAACGGTAAAATAATGGTTATTAGGATAAAGAGGATAAAATCTGAATTGATCGCCTTCTTTATATAATTGGCCACCAGCAACCAATTCAATACTTATTGAATGCTTTTCATGGTAGTTATCATCTCCTGTAATCCCCAAATGAAAAGCCCATACTTTTGGATCAAAACATTCTATTACTGTTCCATCACGATCAATAATAAAGGGAGTACCTACTCGTTCAGGAGTTTGATTCCACCATTGCCAAGCACCTTCTGCATTTAAACCTGCAGTATGGTGAAGAAAGATAGTATCCTTAACATATTCTGCTGTTAGATACTGTCCATTAGTTAAATACTTTTTAATTATTTCCATGATATTAATTGATTAAAAAACCATTGGCCTATTTCGTACGGAGGCGTCTTCGTAACGCTAGCTCTTGCCTTATTAACCCAATACTGTTTATTTTCTTCCTTGATTATAATTTTAAAATTATCGGGCACCCCCTGAATCCTCGCTAATTCTCGTGGCGACATTTGTAACCCTTCCGGATTAAATTGCCTATTAGCCTTACGAGCAGTAACTGGATATTTATTTTTTGGATTACGGTAAACTCCAGGGGCCGTAGAGAATTTTTTGCCTTTGACAATCCATCTTGATTGTTCGGGATTTTCTTGCCAAAATTGTTGTACATCTTTTAGGGATATTTTAAACCCTGCATAAAGGGTTATAATAGAATTAATATCTTCTCTAACATGTCCCAATTCAATATCTTCATCTTTTAATCCCTTTAATAATTCACCCGTTGTTTTTAACTTATGAAGCTTATATATCTCTGCAAAATGGTATTGTAGTTCATTATTATCCTTAGTATTAAAATCGGTCCTAACACCAACAATAATTAACCTAATTCTAGATTTTTGAGAATTACCCCAATCTGAAACTGAACCTATGGAATATGTTAAACAATAATCTGGAAAAGTATCTTGCCAAAATGATACTGGTAAAGCATCTAATAATTTAGGAAGATTCTCCATAAGAAAAATTTTGGGTTGGAATTTTTTAACACATTTAATATACAGATTAAGACTGGCATTTTCTTTTGGGTCAGATAATGCTTTTCTTCTACTATAAGATAAAACAGAACTATGACCGCAATCCGGGTTACCCATTATGATATCTACGGGTTGTTTTAAACCTTTTCTTAATTCTGGTATAGATTTAAAATAAGGAGTCTTTCCAAAATTACTTTCCCATTGTTCATTTTCCTTAGTATGAAATATTGCACGAGTTTCAATATTCCCAATTAAATATTCTTTCATTGGGTGTAATAATACCCCATTACCTGCTTCTACCCCGAGGATTTTTAGTTTTGTTAGACTATACATATACTATATGTTATTATTACTTATAAATTCTACTACTATGGTATTACCCATTAAAGATTATCCTAATTATTTTATTTCTAATAAAGGTATTGTTTATAATAAGGTTGGTCTTGCTCTATTATGGCATTATAGTAAAAAACCCACTAGGTCCGGACATAAACCAAATACCCACCCTCGTGTAACCTTATATAAAAATAATAAAGCAAAACAATTTTTTATACATAGGTTAGTAGCTATACATTAAGCCCTTAGAGAACCTCAAAGAACAGTTAAAGGTTATTATACCCTTCTTTTTTTCTAGTTACCAGAATACTATTATAAAATAAACACCATGAAAATTTGGGGATTTGAAATAAAGAAAATCAAAGATTATCCACTACCCAAAACTAAAGACTTCGAAGATTTTATAACCGATTGTCATACTAAATGCCTTAACCAATTAAGAGGTAATATAAATGATAAGGCAAAAGAATATAATTCTGAAATATTAGAATATTATATTTCTCAAATTATGGAACAATCTATTAATTTTGGAATTCAAATCGAAAAGGATCGTGATCATAATGAAAAACTAAGCAAATGACAGAAACCCATATACATATCAGATTTCAATGTTGTTCTAAACCTCTTTGGGAAAAACTTATAGAATTGGGGTTTGAAGAAAGAGGTTCTGATCCTGATTCTTGGAATACCAAACGAGTTAGAAGGTTTTATAAAAATAACCTTATTATTGAAGATAGTTATAGTGGGGTATATCTTTATGCCATTACTGAGCAATCAGGAATAAAAGGAATACCTCAACCCACAAAAATTTTAAAATATCATGGTTTAAGTTTAAATAAAGACCTTCTTGAGAATTTTGCCAAAAAAGGTATATATAATAAATGAGAGTATTTTTTATCCTTTTATAATTTTATAATTACCTTACCAGGTTGGGATAATCCAAATTTGAGCATTGATAGGATTAATAATAATGGTCATTATGAACCTGGTAATTTAAAATGGTCTACCAGACAAGAACAAATGAATAATCAAAGAATTAGGAAAATACAAGAAAAATTGTAAAAACTGGAATACTATTTATAAATATATTACCATTATGAGTAAATTAGGTTTAACTGAAATATTGCCTGAAGTAAATAAGATTATGAAAAAGGCAGAAGATTGGGGATTAGAATATGAAGTAATTGCCCAGATGATTATTAATACCCATGAAGCAAAATCCACTGATGTTATAGATAGAATGTGGGGAGCTTTAGTAGATTGGGATATTCCTATTCAAAATGATGAAGATGAGTTTAATAAACATTTAAATAATTCTATAGAAGGATGAAAACAGAAAATTTTCTTAATTGGTGTAAAAAACACCCCAGATTATCTACCTTAATGGCCTTGTTTGCAACAGTACTAATTTTAGCTTTAGTGTTTTGTTTATCGGGTCTTATCTTTGGAATGGTAAAACACCCAACTTTATATCATGTAATCTTTTTTGGCTTTTGGTCCTGTTTATGGTGTATTTTAGCTATAAAAGCCAACCACGGGTTCCAAAAGTGGCTTTTAATCAGATAATTGAGTTATAGTTATATTATTAAATCAAAAAGGATGCAATTTAGGCAAATTTTTAGCTTCTACTAGCAACCAAATATTATTAATTCAATAAGTAACTTCTATTTTATATTAAATATTACTAGTTATGAAATTACATACAATACACAAAGTTTATCAGGATGCAGAAACACAGGAATTAGGTCAGATGTCCCAAGAGGAATATGATAAAATGATTAAACAAGAAATAACTAATTCAATCGCTAAAGTTATTTTTGAGAAAGGGAATATCCCAATTATTAAAAGTGATTCTGGTGAATTAAGAAAAGGAGATTTAGGATTTATAAAAGAACCCCCATTTTTTCAATATGAGTCTGAACTCATTTTACTCTCCCGATCAGAATTTGAAAAAATTCTAGGAGCTTTAAGAACTATAAAGGATACATTATGAATAAAAATCAGAAATTAAAATTATATGAAGAACTTCTTCAGACTATGGCTATATATAATTTATTATTGGCCAAAGAACTCGAATCCTGCCAAGGAATTGCTTGGGCACATGGTTGGAGATCAACAGAAGAAAAAATAAAAGCAGGTATTGATCTTAGGAAAAAGGTGATTGAACTTACTCAAAAATTATGTTGGGAAATGCCCAAGGTTAAAGAGAATGAATTTAATAAACCATAATTAATATGAAAACTTATGTTGTGGGATTTGCATTTGATATAGTTGGTAAACAAGTGGTTCTGGTAAAAAAGGATCACCCCGAGTGGCAAAAAGGAAAATGGAATGGTATAGGTGGTCATATTAAATCAGACGAAACTGCTATCAAGGCTATGGTTCGAGAATTCGAAGAAGAGACTGGATTATTAGTAGGAGATAGTCTTTGGAGAAATTACTTAACCATTCAATACTATGATCGTATTGTATATTTTTTAAGGACCTTTCTTCATATAAATTACCTTATGAAAGTTAAGTCTATAACTAGTGAAGAAATAAAAATACATGAGATAAGTGAATTATTTCAAGTTCCTATTATTCCTAATTTAACTTGGATTATTCCTTTAGCTTTTGATAAATATATTACTATAACCTATTCATACCAATATGGCTTATACAGTGTTATCGAATAACCTTATAGAGACTTATCCGGATGCCATTCAGGCATTAAGGGATAGGTTTAGAGTAGTAGAAGAATATGAAGGTTATTCAAAATTTTCTCGTAAATTTGAAATTCATGGGTGGGACTGTCCAACAGAAAATGAACCTGTATATATTGGATTTATGATAATTGATAATAGATTGATAGTATCAACTATAAACACAATTTGATGAATTAATAACTATAAAGACATGAAACAATTATCAATTAACGAAGCAAGAAGCCTCTATGAAGGAGCCGTAATCTATGAAGGAGCCGAAATCCGTGAAGGAGCCGAAATCCGTGAAGGAGCCGTAATCCGTGAAGGAGCCGAAATCCGTGAAGGAGCCGTAATCTATGAAGGAGTCGTAATCCGTGAAGGAGTCGTAATCTATGAAGGAGCCGAAATCCGTGAAGGAGCCGTAATCCGTGCAGGAGCCGAAATCTATGAAAGAGCCGTAATCCGTGCAGGAGCCGTAATCTATGAAGGAGCCGTAATCCGTGAAGGAGCCGTAATCCGTGAAGGAGCCGAAATCCGTGAAAGAGCCGAAATCCGTGAAGGAAATGAAGGCATTGTTATACATAATAGTTATAAATATCCATCCGGCTGCTATTATGATGATAAAATGAAACAACCAATAATCAGACTCGGCTGTTTTCATAGAACCATTAAGGAATGGGAAAATAATTGGGATAACAATTTGAAAGAATTTCCTTTGGATAGTTCTGAACGTTCAGACAGGATGTATGCTTATAATCTTTGTAAAAATTATGCTATCAGGAAAGGCTGGCTGTAAAAATAAGGATAAACAACAGGAATAACTAGTTTATAGTGTTAATAAAGTACTCATATCTAACAAAAAGACAATGGAAGAAAAGATTAAAAAATAATAAAATCAGAATTTAAGACATGAAAATAAATAACCTTTAAATTAAATATTATGAAACACGCAAGAGAAGACTACAACAGAATCCAAGACTCTGCAGGTTTAATACCAGCAGATGAACCAGTGTTCCTATTAAGGGGACAGGATATCCTAGCTCCTGATTTATTAAGACTTTGGGCAACTCGTTTGCTTAGCCATGGAGGAGATCCTCAAATGGCCTCCATAGTCTCAAGTCATGCTGATGCTATGGAAGTATGGCAAAGAGATCATAAGAAAAAACTCCCCGATCTTCCTTCAGAAGAAGAGAAAGACTACCGTAAGTTATACGAGAAACAGAAGGAGCTGATTGGTTTAAAGATGAATATACTAACACAATATCAGTTATTGTTGATGGCGTTGAGAAATATATAAATCCTCTTTACTTTAATTCGGGCACTTGGGACACATCAATAACTGATGGATATTTAACAATGCCAGAAATATATGAGTATTGGAAACAATTAAAGAAATAATAACTTAATAAGTAAGAGAGATGTATAAATGTTTTAAACTCACAAATAAATATAGGATAACATTTGATTCGTTTCCTAAAACCGCCAAATCTGTAAGCAATGTCTATTTAAATGGCATAAGAAACTGGATAGCTCAAGATAGTATTAATTATTCAATAGTTATAAATACTTTTAGAGTAATATTTAGTATTGAACGTCCTGTAAATGAGTGTAACAACCAATAAACCAAGACAATGAAAGACGAACTGTATAAAAAGGTTTACATAAAGACCGAAGCGGATTTGCCTAAAGAAGCAGGACATTATGTTGTATGCAAAAATAGTGGTGAAATATTTAGAGATTACATGTATCCTAAATTTAATGATACATTTCCCGATGCTAATATGTGGTTAAGATATATTAGTTGGTACTTACAGCCTATTGCACAGCCAAAGATAGACAGCGAGGAAGAGAAAGAAGAAACTATTCCGACAGCTTTTGAATGGCATAATCACGATACAGGTCATTGCTATGTGGATTATGTTCCTCATAATCTTCAGGATGAGAATAATGGTTATACAAAAACCCCACTATACCAAATAATTAAGATTGATTTAAACGACCCCATATTTAATCAGCCGATAGACAGCGAGCCTTCCCCTGTTGATAGTAGTGCAGATACTTGTAATTGTTCAGGCAGGCTTGAATTTACTATGGAGAATAAAATTATTTGGTGTAATAAATGTCGTAAAAGGTTTATACCATGAATGCAAAAGAATTTTATAAAGAAAAGACATCACATGAATTAAATGATGATTGTGGTGTTAGATTAACAGGAAAAGAATTATTTGAATTAATGGAAGAATACGCAAATACTAAGCAGGTAGAGAGTAGAGAGGGAAAAGAGACAGTTAAAACAATGGCAGGATCAAGATAGAATTTATACTTCATCTGAAAGACAATTAGCAAATAGACTTGATTGAAGACTTTGGCTGAGGTTGGCAGCCTAATAACCAACTACGTTCTTTCAAGGAGTGATATACCGGCCATCATACCGGCACTCCAAGCTTAAACGTATTGAGTTTAGGCGGGTATGGCCTCCTGGGAATACGACACTCGGGAGGCCTTTACTTTAATATTAAATATCATGGAAAAATCGGAAAAATCAATGCCAATTGAAATGATGTCTCTTAAACAACTTCAAGAGCTTCTTAATACTCTCAGAGAGGAGTTTCCTGAGTTAGAGGATAAGATCAAGGATATACTTGGGAGACCAGTTTGTAGCTTGGGGGATATATTAATGAGGACTACTGAGGGGGCTTCTTATGCCATATATCAGGCCTGCACCCAATATCATAGTGGTTTTCATTACCCTATCCTTCATAACCTATGGACTGGGAGAACCAGGACCATTATGGGTAATACTGAAAAGAATATCATTACCGCTAAGGGTTATGATAGTCGGCCTTCAGAATGGGATTATGAGATGTTAGAAGATGCCTGTAGACACCATGCGGGATTACTTCCGGGATACCTAAAGAAAATAGGTACTTTGAGGAATATGCAGGATTTTCTAATGACTCTGAAATCCGATAGTACGAGGCCTTCAGAGACTTAAGATACGTATAAGGTTCCAAAATTTTTTGTAGGCCCTGACTTCGGTTGGGGCTTTTTTATGTATTTGTGGGGAATAGGGGTATCCACTAATCTGATTCTTAATCATACATGGGAATGAGGATCCTTAATC
>Ga0315284_10004027_pt1 | contig 20858 bp, 21 predicted proteins | sample YL17G09_16_MG_FD_203696 | JGI IMG/M metagenome (GOLD analysis project Ga0315284, IMG submission 203696) | Sediment microbial communities from Yellowstone Lake, YNP, Wyoming, USA - YL17G09_16 | ecosystem: Environmental > Aquatic > Freshwater > Lake > Sediment | place: USA: Wyoming | collected...
GCAGGATGGGGGTCTCCAGGACGCCGAGTTCCCCCAGTTGGACGAGGCCAAGGCTCTTGCCGTACCCGTTGAAGACGAAGGACGCCGCCCGCGGCCTCTCCCGATAGAGGTTCCCTGGGTGGGGCACCACGGCCGTGACGCCGGTCCGGACGACGGGGAAGGCGGCCGCCGCACGCGGGTCAGGCGAAGTCTCGCCCCGGGTCAGGGTCACGTGACCGACAAGGACGCCGGGAACATCGGTGATGGCGTTCAGCGGGCCGTAGGGAAGGCGGCCAAGCGAGATGCCGGCGTCTCTGGCGCGCGGTCTCCGACCCGTAGGCTGAGCCCCCTTTCAACACTCGCGGCCGCGGCGAGCCTTAGCCTTCGCGGTAGCGCGCGGCGGCCTCCACGAGGCCGGCGAAGAGCTTCAGGAACACGGGCTCCGTGGCCCAAAGGTTTTCGGGATGCCACTGCACGCCGAAGGCGAAGCCGGTCTCGCGCCCCGCGGGACCGGCGGAGGCCTCGGGCCTCTGGCCCATCCCCGCCAACTCGATGGCTTCGATCACGCCGTCCGGGGCGACGGCTGAAACCCGATAGCCTTGCGGCATCCGGGAGATGGCCTGGTGGTGGAAGGAGTTCACTTTGAGCGGGCCGGACCCGAGTCGTTCCGCCAGAAGGGTGTCCCGCTCCACCTCCACCAAGTGCGTCCGGGCGTCGCGCGGGGCTTCCTGCAAGTGCTTGAGGCAGCCGGGTTTCTGGCTGGGCAAGTCCTGGTAGAGAGCGCCCCCGGCGGCCACGGCCAGAATCTGGATGCCGCGGCAGATGCCGAAGACGGGGAGGCCCCTGGCCAGGGCCACCCTTACGAGGGCCAACTCGAAACGCTCGCGGGGAGGTTCGAGCTTGCCCAGAGCGGGGATGGGACCTTCCCCGAAGGACTCGGGGTCGAGGTCGCCTCCTCCCGAGACCAGCAGGCCGTCGACGGTCTCGAGGCTGTCGGCGGCGAGCGCGGCCGCGACGGCCTCAGCTTCCCGCGCCAGCCCGTGGCGGATCCGGTAGGGGATGGGCAGGACGAGCGGCAGCCCGCCCGCCTCCTCCACGCCCCCGCTGTAGTCCAGGCCCAACCTGGCAAAACAAAGTTCTCCCTCGATGACCAAACCGCAGGTTATACCGATGCGCGGTCTCACAGGGCTAGACCTCTCCCGTCTGGGTCAGGTAGTGGTGGAAAGCCGCGGCCTGGGCCAGGAGCCCAGGGGCGCCACCGGTGTGTACGAATAGGACGTTCCCGGTGGTCCCCAGGATTCCCTCGCGGATGAGCCCGATTAGCCCGGAGAGGGCCTTCCCCGTGTAGACCGGGTCAAGAACGAGCCCTTCGGTGCGGCCGGCCAGGAGGATGGCCTCCCAGCCCTCCCTGGTCGGGACGGCGTACCCCTCCCCCACGTAACCGTCGTGGACGACGGCGGGAGGAGCCGGATGGCCCGGGAGGCCGAGTAGGGCGGCCGTTTCCGCGGCCAGAGCGTCGACCCGAGCCATCTGCGCCCCGGCCCCGCGGCTGATGGTCACCCCGTGGACGTGGGTCCCGGGAAGGTAGCGGGCGGCGCCGAGATGAAGGCCGGCCTGGGTCCCGCACGACCCGGTCGCAACAAAGAGGTGGTCGAAGGCGACCCCTTGGGTCTGGGCCTGCCCCGCGATCTCCAGGGCGGCCCCGACGTAGCCCAAGACCCCGATCGGGTTCGAACCACCGATCGGGATGAGGTAGGGGCGGCGGCCCCGGCGGATCAGGTCGGAAGCGACCTCGTCCATGGCCGCGGCGATGGCCGGGTCGGAGTCGTCGTCGAGGACCACGACCCGCGCTCCGTAGAGACGGTCCAGGAGCAGGTTGCCCAGGGCGGGCTCGGACGCGGCGGCCGCGACGGCCCCGGCCTGGTCCGCAAGGACCAGGACCACTTCGAGACCCAATCGCCGGCAGGCGGCGGCGGTCAGGCGGGCGTGGTTGGACTGGAGAGCCCCGGCCGTCACGACGGTGTCGGCGCCCTGGCCGATCGCCTCGCCTAAGAGGTACTCGAGCTTCCGCACCTTGTTCCCGCCCAGACCGAGGTCGGTCAGGTCGTCGCGCTTCACCCAGATGTGGGGCCCGCCGAGAGCGGCGGAAAGCCGCGGGCACTCCTCCAGAGGAGTGGGCCAGGAGGAGAGGCGGGCGCGAGGCCGTCCGACAAGGCTCACTGGGGGCCACCTCCGGGGAGAGCGGCGCCGCCGAGAGGGGCGGTGCCGAGGATGGAGCGTATGGCCACCGGCCGCCCGCCGCGAATGAAGACGCGGGGCACCCGGCGGCCGACGCTGGAGACGATTTCGTAGTTGATGGTTTGACAGGTCGCGGCCAGCTCCTCCGCCGGCAGGGAGGCGGAAGGGCCGCCGCCGAGTAGGATGGCCTCCTCGCCGACGAGGGAGTCGAGGACGGAAGCCGCGCCGAGGCCCGCGGCCGAGTCCCCCAGGCCCACGACGGCGTCCAGGCCGACCATGATGTGGTCCATGCAGACGCGTCCCAAGACCGGACAGCTGGCGCCCCGGACAAGGACCCGGCCGCGCGTGTTCTCCCGGCGGTAGCCGTCGGCGTAGCCCACGGCCAGAGTCCCGACGACGGTCGGCCGCTCGGTGATGAACTCCCGGTTGTAGGAGACGGGGGTTCCGGCCGCGACCCGCTTCACGAAGAGAAGCCGGGACTTCCAGGTCATGGCCGGCACGAGGGCGACCCGCGACGGGTCCACCTCGTCGTAGGGGTAGAGGCCGTAGAGGCCTATCCCGACCCGGACCAGGTTCTGGCGTGTCTCCGGGTGAGAGATGATGCCGGCCGTGTTGGCCGCGTGCCGCCAGCGGAACTTGAGGCCGGCCTTGGCGCAAAGAGCGAGGAAACCCTCGAAGAGCGCGGCCTGCTGCCGTGTGAAGGTCGGGTCGGCCTCGTCGCTCGAGGAGAAGTGAGTGTAGACACCCTCGAGTTCCAGCCCCTCCAGGCGGGAGAGACGAAGCCCGAAGTCCGCGCCGGCCTGGTCAGGCGTGACGCCCATGCGGCCCATCCCCGTGTCCACCTTGAGGTGGGCCCGGGCCGGGCGGCCGTGACGGCGACCAGCGGAGGCAAGGGCTTCGGCCGTCTCAAGGTCGAAGACGACCGACGCCACGTCGCTTCCGACGATGGTGTCCGCCTGAGACGGCATGGAGGGGCTGAGGTTCAGGATGGGGGCGGTGATGCCGGCCCGGCGGAGTTCGATGGCCTCCTCCAGGGCGGCGATGCCGAGCCAGGCGGCCCCGGCCTCAAGCGCGGTCCGCGACACCTCGACGGCCCCGTGCCCGTAGGCGTCGGCCTTGACCACGGCCAGGAGGTCGGCCGGGGCGGCCAGGCGGAGGAGGGCTTTCGTGTTGGCGGCCACGGCGTCGAGGGAAATCTCGGCCCAGGTCGGCCGGTGCATCGTCTCGGCCTCGCTGCCGGGAGAGCGGTAGTCAAGGACCACGGTCTTGATGTCGCCTCCTAAGCTCGTGTCGGGTCAGGCTCGGCCACCCGGCGGCGCCACGCCGCGACGGGCGCCTCCCGGCTCAGACCGCGACGAACGTCGGCCCGTATCCGGTGGCCTCCGCCAAGCTATCCAGAGCCCGGGGCAGGCGGTGAGCGATGTCGGAGGCCAGAAGACCCCGGCGACCGATATCCCGCGCGGCCAGGTCTCCGGCCAACCCGTGGGCCGAAACGGCGACCAGGGCGGCCTCCAGCGGCGGCAACCCCTGGGCGAGGAACGTCCCGATGGCCCCGGCCAGGACGTCGCCGCTGCCCGCGGTGGCCAGGCCGGGGTTCCCGGTGGCGTTCAGCCAGGCGGCGCCGTCCGGGGCGGCGACGACGGTGCCCGCGCCCTTCAGGACGACGACGACCCCCCAGGCTCGCGCGGCCCGGCGGGCGGTTCCCAGGCGGTCGGCCTGGATTTCCGCGACGGGGCGGCCCACGAGCCGGGACATCTCGCCCGGGTGGGGGGTGACGACCACCCGGGATGGACCCAAGACGCTGGACAGAAGGCCGGTGACCGAGTCCGTTCCGGCCAGAGCGATGGCGTTCAGGGCGTCGGCGTCGAGGACCAAGGGCAGCCGGCGTCCGGAGTCACGGAAAATGGCCGAGACGAAGGCCGCCACCTCAGGGCTCGAGCCGAGACCCGGCCCCACGACCAGGGCCAGGCTCTTTCCTTCCTGCCCTTCTTTCGCCTTCCCGCCGAGCGCGAGAGCCAGTTCGTCGGTGGAGGCGCCGGCGAGGCGGCCATCCGGACCTTCAGGGAGTCCCCGGGTGAGAAGCTCGGGCAGCGCCGAGGCGATGACGGGACGACAGCCTTCCGGGCAGGCCACGGTGGCCAGGCCGGCGCCGGACCGCAGGGCGCCAAGGCCGGCGAGGGCCGCCGCCCCCGTGTATCCCGGCGAGCCGGCGATGACCCAGACATGGCCGAAGGTTCCCTTGTGGCCGGTGGCCGGCCGAGCGGGAAGAAAGGCGGCAGCCGCCGCCGGGAGGAGCCAATGGGTGGGCGAAGACGGCGTGGCGGCCGCGCCCCCGCCTGCCCCCGCCAGGGCCCGTTCCAGACAGTCCTCGGGGAGGCCTATGGGAGCGAGATAGAGGCGACCGACGTACGGCGCCGCCTCGGGAAGGGCAAGACCGGTCTTCACGCCGGCCAGGGTCACGGTGGCGTCGGCCCGGACGCAGGGCGTGGCGGCCTGGCCGGTGTCGGCGTCGAGACCGGAGGGCAGGTCGACGGCCAGGACGCTCGGGCCGGTGGGGGGCGTAGCCTTCCCGGAAGCGCCCGCCCGGGCCTCGTTGACCAGCCGGATAAGGGCGGCCACCGAATCCCGCGGGGCGCCCTTCGCGCCGGTGCCGAGAAGGGCGTCGATGACGACCGAGGACCGGGCGAGGAGCGGCTCAAGGTCGCGCGACTCGCCCGAAAAGACCGAGGGCCGGATGGACGTCCTGTCGGCCAGAGCTTTCAGGTTGACCAGGGCGTCGCCGGTGAAGGTCTCGCCCGTTTCGGCCAAGACGACGTCAACCGTGAAGCCCTGCTCCGCGAGGTGCCTGGCCGCGACCAGCCCATCCCCGCCGTTGTTGCCCTTGCCGACCAGGATGGTGATGGGCGCGGCCGACAAGGCGCCACGATGGCGGCTCTGGGGGCTGGCCGCGCGGCCAGGGACCGCTTGCGCGGCTAGCCCGGCCGCGACCTCCGCGACGGCCCGGCCGGCGTTTTCCATGAGAAGGAGGCCCGGAACGCCGGCTTCCGCGGCTAGACCGTCGGCCGCCCGCATCTGAGCGACCGAGAACAGGCGCACCATCCCCGCTCCCCCCATCGGCCCCACAAGGCCGGCAAGGCATCACGTCCAAGCCAGCGAAGGGTTCGGCTCGACTCCAGTCTTATCCTTGTCCGGAAGAAAGAGCGCAAGTCTCTCGCCACGTCCGGCGGTCTGGCGCGTGGTAACTCATGGAGGGATACGCCTTGACCGATAGCCAACTTCTGGCCCGGGCCCTGTCCGGCGACCGCGAGGCGCTCGAGCGTCTCTGCCGGGACACCTGGCCCAGACTCTACAGCTTCGTCTACTGGCAAGTCCAGAGCCGGGACGAGGCCGAAGACATCGTCCAGGAGACGTACTGCCGCCTTCTGGCCGCGGCGCCGCGGCTGGACCCCAGGAATGGAGAGGTGGCCGGACTGCTCCGGACGATAGCCGCGAACCTGGCCCGGGACGGTTGGCGACGCAAGGCGGTGCGCGGACCGCTCATTCCGCTCGACGCGGCGATGGAAACGCCGGCGCTGGACGAGGCTCAAAAGAGCGCCGAGCGGCTGGCGGTTCACGCGGCCTTGGCCGAGTTACCCGAAAACCAGAGGAGGGTCATCGAACTCCGGTTGCTCGAGGGGTACTCGGTCCGGGAAACCGCGGCGATGCTCGTCAAGTCGGAAGTAGCCGTCCGTTCCCTCCAGCACCGAGGTCTCCAGAGGATGGCCGAACTGCTGGCCGACTCCGGCGACCGAGGAAGGAGACTCCCATGACAGACAAGACACGGTTGTCTAGGTACATCGACGAACTCAACCGGGAGGCGGCCCATCATCGTACGGTGGCTGAGACGGAGGCCGAGGCGGTTTGCGCGGCCGCCCGGGCGGTGAAGTCGGTCCGCCCGGAGACGCCGGCCAACCCGTCGTTCCAGGAACGGTTGGTCAAGGCGATGGGAGCGGCCGCTCCGGCAAATCACGGAGCGCTCCCTGGGAAGGCTTCATGGCCCGCAGCCGTCCGGCCGCAAGGGCTCCGCGGCCTCGGCCGGATCGCCGCCGGTGTCGTCGCGGCAGCCCTGGTGGTCACCCTGGTCTTGGTGTCCCTGAACACCGGGAGCCGGTCGGCGCTGGCCTTCTTCACCAAAGCCGCCGAGGTTTCCGCCGACCCCGCGGCGGCCGGCATCACCGGCTTCCTCGGCATTATGCATAATGACGCCCAGTACGAGAACGGCGAGTACGTCGCCCACGAGTCGGAGTGTCTCTATGTCGCCCCCGACAAGTTCTTCACCCGAAACCTGGCCACCGGCCGGGTGTCCGGCAGCAACGGAAAGGTCAAGTGGTGGTACGACCCGGTAAGGCAGGTGGCCGAGACCATCGAGAGCCCGTTTCCGGGAAGCTTGCCGTTCACGAGCGCAATCCCGGGCGGCGGGGGCCTGTGGGACGTCATATCCATCGTCCGCCGGGGGGGAACCTGGCGCGGCGAGGTGTCCTTTGCCGGTGACGATGTGGTCGCCGGACGCCAAACCCGCGTCGTCGAGGTCGCGGCGACGGTGAACCCGGAACGGACCAGCCGCCTGCGTTTCTGGATCGACACGGAGACCTATCTCGTGCTCCGGATGGCCCAGGTGCTCCCGGACGAAAGCGGGACCATCGTCGAGACCGTCGAGGGAGGCGACTGCGGTTTTACGCGGTTCGAGCTGACGCCACCGTCGGACCTCAGCGTCTTCGAACCCGCCATTCCCGAAGGCGTGCCCGTCATCCGGACGACATGGGCGGAGCCTGCCCCCCTGGCCGCCCAAATCGGTCTCTTCCTCCCCGAACGCCTGCCCGCCCTTCCGACCGATTGGGAGATGGCGGCTGGGCTAACCCGCTATCCTCACGAGGCCCTCGAGAGAGAACTCGGGGCGGAGTTCCCTCCTGCCCCGGACAGCGCCGGCTACTGGTCCCTGCTGCTCTGGTGCCGTCCATCGGCCGCGAACAGCAATGCCGGCCGGCGCCCCCAGGGCGACCTCGGTGCGGCCGTCAGCCCCGGCCAAGAGGGCAATCTCTCGCTGGTCATCACCAACGTCCCCTCGCGCCTGCCCTGGCCGCCGGAGTTCTCCGGCACCACCACCGTCGAGGTCCTGGGGGGAGTCACGGGTGCCTATCAAGTCGCATCAAACCAGGGGCAGCCCGTGGGGCGCTCCACCCTCTCCTGGGCCTTGGGCGACATCCGCTACAACGTCACGGACGATTACGGCCTCTTCACCCTCGACCAACTTCTCGAGATGGCCAGGGCTTTGGCTCCCGGCCGGTAGGGGCGGGACGCAGAGAGCGGAGGGCCGGCTCGACTCGGGCCGGCCCTCCGACGCCTCCCTCAAACCCTAGGGCCTACTCCGCCGGACAGACCGCGCTCCGGCCGCTCGCCACGACCTGTGCCCCCGCGAGGCCGCGCAAGTGCGTCAGACTGACCAGGACGCGGACGACGCCCAATTCCGCCGCGAGGGACAGAGCCCGCCCCGAGAGGACGACCTGCGGCTTCCCCCACGCATCCGACACAACCTCCGCGTCGTGCCATCCGAGTTCCGGCCGCCCACGGCCCAAGGCTTTGAAAACCGCCTCCTTGGCGGCGAAGCGGGCGGCGAGCGCCTCCGACCGGAACCCGCCGCGCCCGACAAGCGCCGGGTCTCCAGGGCGGGTCGGCCGGTCCATCCGGCAGTCGGCTATCTCCCGGGGCGTAAAGACCCGCGACAGGAAGCAATCTCCCCACCGCGCCACAGCTCGCTCAATCCTGGCGACCTCGACGAGATCTAGACCGATACCGAGAACCTCGGGCATGTCTTTTCCACCGTCCAGCAAGAGGGTTCTGGCGACCGACGCCTTATCCTTGTCCCGGGACATCGCCCCCAACCGGCACCTCCCCACCCCCGGGCCGCCATCGGCCCGACCTCACTTCCGGCTCATTGACCGCGACGTTTCGGGTGGCTGGCGCGTGTCAGTCAAGAGGGAGGAGACGCCTTGGCCGACCGGCCGCTACTGGAGAGAGCCCTGAACGGAGACAGAGACGCCCTGGAGGAGATCTGCCAGGCGACCTGGCGGGCTCTCTACTCCTTCGTCTACTGGCGGGTCCAGAACCGCGAGGACGCGGAGGACATCACCCAGGAGACCTACGCCCGGCTCTTGCGCGCGGCGCCACGCGTGGAGACCCGGGACGGAGCGCTCCTCGGCCTCCTCCGCACCATCGCCCTCAATCTGACCCGCGACGGGTGGCGCCGTGCGGAGGTCCGCGGACCGGTCGTGCCCCTCGAGCAGGCCGAGCGCGTGCCCCACTCACCCGGAGACGACGAGGCCGCCCGCAGCGCCCAGCGTCTCACCGTGCGGGCCGCCCTGGACCGCCTCCCGAACGAGCAGCGGATGGTCGTTGAACTCCGGCTCCTCGAGGGGTTCTCCATCCGCGAGACGGCCCGCATCACCCGCAAGACCGAGGCGGCGGTGCGCTCGCTTCAGTACCGGGGTCTCCAGAAGCTGGGCGACCTCCTGAACGACGAGAGTGGGGGTGACGGTCTTGCGCGATAGACAGGATGCGTTAGAGACGGAACTGTCCCGGCAAGTGGACCGCCTCATCCGCGAGAGGTCGCCGAGCCGCGGGCGTCCCGGCTCGAGCCTTGAGGACCGCGCCTACTCCTCTGCCCTGGCCGTGAGGTCGTTGCGCGAGCCGGCTCCTCCCCGGAAGCACTACTCAACGCACCTTAGAAGGACGGTGGGTACCCCATTGGCTACCGTGAAGCTGCAAGCTGGACTTGTCAGATGGGCCGTGATCGTCATGGTCCTGGCGGTCGCCGCCGGCGGCGTTCTCTTCGCCCTGAGCTTCCGCCCGAACCCGGCCGAGAAGCTCCTCACCCTGATGGAAGCAACGGCCCGTGACCCGGTGGCGGCCGGGATAACCGGCTACACGGGGGTGTTGTTCGACTCTTGTCGGAAGCAGGAGTTCGACGTCTTCTACCTCGCGCCCGACAAGTGGTTCGTCCGCGGCAGGGACGGCAACGAGTATGCCGGCAGGAACGGCGGCAGGACGTGGAGTTTCCACCGCGACCCGGTCTACGCGGAGGTGAGGGATTCTGGGGCGAGCCCTCCTGACTCGTATTGGGAGCAGTGGTTCCCGAACGGACTCGGGAACGTCGTCGCGGGGCTGCGAGGCTCCACCAAGGTGATCCAGTCTCGGGACCAGGGGTCATCACAGATTCTCGCCGCATTTCCCGAAGTGCGACTCGGGCCTCGGAGCGTCATAGCCGGACGACCGGCCCGCGCGCTTCTCCGCCTCTCGAACCTCACTCTCGGGGACGACCGGACGCACTGGGTGGATGAGAGCTCCGGACTTCTTCTCGAGTGTGAAGGCGTCGGCTTGGATGGCGCCGACAGCCACATCGGATACGTGTCACTGGATCTCACGCCCCCCGCGGACCTCTCCGTCTTCGAGCCCGTCTTCCCGGAGGGTACGGTCGTCACCCGGGTGCAGGCTGGCGCTCTCGGCGAATTGGCGGCCAGGGTCGGTATCAGCGTGCGGGAGCCGGCCGGACTCCCAGCCAACTGGACGCTCGGTCTTCCGACCCTCTCCATCCGGGAGGAACCGCCCGACGGCGACAAGGCGCCAGTCGCGCTGTGGAGATTGGCCTGGTCGTACCGGCCTGAGGGGGGAACCCTCAGCCAGCTGCCCGAGTTGCCCGGCTATGGGTTCTTGGTCAAGGGCGCCTGGCTTGAAGTTGAGGTGACCAACGCCTCCCCGCAGGACCTGGGACCAGGCGAACCCGTGGAATTGGGACCCGGCGTCAAGGGCGTGTTCCTGTCGGGCGGGGGACCCTACTCCCAGCGTACGCTTAGCTGGAGCGTCGGTGGCCTCCGGTATCGGCTGTGCTCTGATTCGGGCGTCCCCGGCTCCGAGGGTCTTTCCCTCGAGTTCCTGGCCGAGGCGGCCCGTAGCATGCTCGCCGGGGACTAGGGATTTCGCCGGGGCGGGGCAGGCGTCGCTGCCCGCCCCCCCCGGCGGTGGCCGAGCCCCGCCCAGTCCGCGTCTCCCGACGCCACCACCGTGCTCTTCCGACCTCGCGGCCAGCCCCCCCCCCGGCCACTGGGACAGGTACCCCGTTACCCCTGCGTCCGAAGAGGCGGCCCTGGGTTCCTGATACTGTCAGGATAGAAGCGGAATGGCCGAACCGGCTGAAACTTTCCACGCGGAAGAGCGGTCTTCTAGGACAAGAGGACGTGTCTCTCTGGTCACCGAGACGAGGAGCAGGGACCATGGCTACAATCGAAGCCAACACGAAGAGAAGAGCCAAGACCGGGAAGTCGCGGGTCACCGGCAAGGTCTGCGAGCGCTGCGGCCGGGTCCTGACGACGACGGAGCGGATGCTCGCCGAAGTGATGCCCCCCGCGGTGTGCCGCGAGTGCACCGTTCAGGAACTGGCCGACATCGAGCGCCAACTCACGGTTGTGGGCGGCCTTCGCCAAGAGACGTGGGAGAAGATGATTCAGCAGGCCCAGCACAGTGTGCTCCTGCGCCGGGGCGTCGCCAAGCGGGCCTAGAGCGCCGGCCCTGCCAGGCGAGGCCGCGGGCCAGTACTAACCCTTCCCGAGTGTCGCGGCGTAGACCACGAAGTCTTTCTCCCCATCGAGGCCGAGGACGATGTTGAACTCGTCATCCAGGAAGGCCCCGATGGCGCAGCAACCCGCCCCCACCGCTTCGGCGGCCAGGTAGAGGTTCTGGCAGACGTGGCCGGCGTCCAGGAGAAAGTACCGGTAGGAGCGCTCCCCGTACCGCCAGACCATCCGATAGACATCGGCCGCCCAGACGAAGGTCACCGCGCTCTGCGTCACGTACTGGCCAAAGCAGGCCGCGGCGATGCGCTCACCGATGCTCTCGTCAAGGTCCTCGGCCACGAGCTTGTGGGGGACGGCGATAAAGCGGTAGAGCCCCGAGGGCAAACCCTCCACCCGGTTGGCCAGGACGTAGGTCTCAAAGGCGTGGCGGGCGCCGGCCGACGGTACGGGCCGCAAGGTGGCCGGCCGGTCGGTGACCTTCTGGACGCCCTGGGTGCACCAGAGGAGGTAGGAGAGTTCCCCCAGGGTCAAGGACTCATCGGAGTACTTGCGGATGGACCGGCGGGCGTTGATGGCCGCCGTTAGGTCGACCGGACGCACCTTGACCTGAGCCGGCTTGGGAAGGTTGATCAGCTTCTGGTCCGGGCGGGCCCCCCTCTCCAGGGGCGGCTGCGGCAAACCCTTGGACTGGTCCGACGGCCCGATGCTGGGGTATTCCGTCTTCTCCATGAACTCACGCCCGGCGCCGGTGGTCATGCGGGCTAGCCCTCCTCCTTCACCGTGAACGCCAGTTCCAGGCAGCCTTCGAACCCGTCCGGCCCCTGGACCGGGATGACGATGTTGTACTTCTTCCCGCCCTCGACGTCGTGGGAACTCAGCTTCACGTCGGTGCTCCCGCCCTCCCACTTGCCGTAGAGGGCTCGGATCTCCTCGTGCGACTCCGACCGTTTGTGGCAACCCTCCACATTCTTCCCCAGGGCGGCCATGATGTCCTCACGGGTCCGGCGCGACCGGGCGTTCACGTAAGCCAGAGTCTTGTCCCGGTCGGCGAACCAGGCGTCGATGCCCAGGTGTTCGAGGATGCTCCCGGGGTCCACGAGGCTGCGTCCCGGGTCTGCTGGTGTCTTCATTGGCGAGTCCTCCCAACGTTTTCGGCGTCAGCGGCGGCGCGAAGCGCGCCGGCCGCGGACCTGGACAGGTATTCTTCTGATGTGCTCCGACCTCCTGGAGCGAAAACAGATTTGGCCTCTTCGACCAGGGCCAAGCCGGACGGGCACCTTGGGCGTCTGTCGGCCAAACCGCCCGCCGGGGTCTCACTCGCGCTTGACCGTTGACGTCTGGACGTCTATAATGCTGCTATGAAAGCAAGGCGCACGAGATACGCCCCAGGTCGCGTTCGCGACGCCATCTTCCAGGTCCTCGCCCTAACCTCTACTGGCCTGTCGGTTAGGCAGATAGAGGAACGGGTGGCAAAGGTCATTGGGCCTACTCCACAATCTTCCGTGAGGTCCTACCTACGGCTGAACACCCCCGAGCTGTTCATGCGAGAGGAGCGCGGCGTCTACCGTGTGCGACCGTGTCAGAGCGGCGTCCAACTCGAACTCACTGGTCCGGACGAGTGGGAAGAACCCGTCACGGTCGGCAAGGCCACGCTCGTCCACGCGGACTGTTTCGATTGGCTGGATACTCGCGAGGATGACAGCATCCACGCAGTGGTCACGGACCCCCCATACGGGTTACACGAGTACTCTCCGCAACAACAATTGAAAATGCGAAACGGCCGGGGGGGAGTGTGGCGAATACCCCCGGCTTTCGACGGCCACCTGAGATCACCCCTGCCGCGCTTCACGACGCTGACGGACGAGCAGCGTGAGCAACTAAGGACCTATTTCTTCGTGTGGGCGCGGCTGCTGCTACCGAAGCTTGTGCCCGGGGCCAATGTCGTTGTCGCTTCGAACCCGCTTCTTTCGTTCATTGTGTCGGGAGCCTTGGCGGAGGCCGGTCTTGAGAGTCGAGGGACCATCGCAAGGTTGGTTATGACCATGCGCGGTGGGGACAGGCCCAAGGGGGCGCACACAGAGTTTGAAGACGTGAGCGTGATGCCAAGGTCCATGTGGGAGCCATGGGTAGTGTTCAGGAAACCGGTTGAAGGAAGAGTGCAAGATAGCCTCCGCAAATGGAAAACAGGAGGCTTCCGTCGTCCCTCCGAGGAAAGGCCTTTTGGTGATGTCATACAGTCGGCGCCCACCCGAAAGAAAGAACGTGCGCTTGCCCCCCATCCAAGCCTCAAGCCTCAGGCCTTCTTGAGGCAACTCGTCAGGGGTGCGCTCCCCCTGGGCGAGGGCCTGATTCTTGACCCCTTTGCCGGAGCGGGGTCAACCCTCGCCGCGGCCGAAGCGGTTGGGTACAGAAGCATTGGAATTGAGAAGGACCGCCACTACTTTGAAATGGCAAGAAACGCAATCCCAAAGCTGACCGGGTTACCCACAAGCGGAGAGGTCTAGCGCCGGTAGATCCAATTCTGGCGTAGCTTTGTCAGGCCGTCGCGATGCAGCGTCGCTGTACGTGTACCGAGTTCGCCCCGAGGGTTCCGCCTGAAGTCATCAACGGATACCCGACCGAGGTAGATCTCGGTGAAGGTCATCGGCGCTCGGTTCTGGGCTGGTTCGGTCTCCTTGTCCACGTTATACACGAAGACACACAACCACTGATCCCGCGCCCCGTGAGTGTCAACCGCGCCGCCACTCTTGCGGGTCGTCTTGACCTCGACCCCTTCCGCACCGGCTCTGGCCGCATTTCCAGGGTAGATACCATTGACCACGAGGTCGGGGTGTCCATTGAAGTATTGGTTTTCTGTCAGCACACGCGAATGCTTGGCCAGACTCGCCGTGAGCATGTCGGATAGTACCCCCGACATGATTGCCGGGCGCAGCATCTCATCAAGCCTATGAAGGCCCTTCCCGCGCAAGTGTGAGTTCACATCAAAGAAGAAATCGTAGACGTCCTGCATGGCCATCGCGAAATCCATAAGGCGAAGTTCATAAGGGAGCGCGGCTGCGCTGTTGAACTTCGAGGCGTCTGGTATGTTCCGCATGCTCGGACGTGTCCCCTGTCCCAACCGGGCCAGCCCACCGGTCAACGCTTGAGCTGCTGGAAGGCGTTGCCTGCCGCCGATTTCGCCGCACGCGCGCCGACGCCTGCCGACCCGTTGGTCCATGCTTGAGGAGGAAGAGCCACGGGGTCGCATGAGACGGACAGTGTACCTCCTGCGCCTCCACCACCCCGACCGGACATATATTTGAGCGCGCCGTTATCGCATAACCGCGCGCGGTTATCTTACGCGCGACCCTCATACCAGGCCCCCTTCTTTGTTCCGTGGCGGGGCAGGCGGCCACTCTCCGTGTCTCGTTGCTGCGCGCGTAGTTCGGCGCCGGTCGGCCGTTGCGGAACTGCTCGAAGAAGATGGTGTCGATGCCGCTTGCGATGCGCTCGACGACCCCGGCGCGCTTGAAAGCGTCGGCCGGCAGAGGGTTGCGCGGCCGCAGCTGAGTGACGGGCAGATTGTCCAGCCGCACGCCCTCGGGAAAGCCGCCGGGATTGGAAATCTCGATGCGGTCGTCATGCCACTGAACGCGCACGGCGCCGAGTCGCTGGTCAGGCACACTTCACCCTTGTCGACTCGTCATTGGCACTACTTCACGGCACCTGGGGTAGTTGGGGCACCCGAAGAACCGCTCTCCTTGCCGGTCGCCACGCGAGGCAACTCTCACAACCATCGGCACTCCGCATTTCGGACACACCGGCTGGTCGGCAATCCGAGTCGGTGGCGACCCAGCAGAAGCTGGCGTGGCAGCCGTGCCTGCAGACCCCGTGCCAAGATACTGAGACAGCCATCGGGACAGGTCGGCAACGTCATAGTTGGCGTGGACCCGGACATGTTCCAGCGGCAACCCGGCTGCCTTGAACACGTCGTCCACGAGCTGGTCGCGCTCCTGGCGGGATACACGCTTGTGGCTCGAGTCATCCAGCTCAATCCCAAGGACAGGGCGCATCGTCATGGGGTCGCATAGCAGGAAGTCCAGATGTTTTCGGTCGATGCGGTTTCGGTAGCTCTGGTTCTCGTTCGGGCGAGCCACGAAAAACACATCTCCGAGGTTCACCTTGGGAGATACGACGGCCCGATTGCCGGTCGCCGAACAGAGCGCCCGGTAGAACGTCATCTCTGCCGGCGAAAGGAAATCATCGCGCAGTCGATACGGAAGGCTCGGTGTTCCACGTGGCCCGATTCCACGGAGGCGCAGTAGCCAACCAAGACAGCCGGGGTTTTCCCTCGAAGCCTGGGTCACGGATTCCGTTCCCCCTCTCATAGACTCGTCGTGCCCAACGCCTGGCGGCTTTGGCCTGATGCGATGCCCAGAACCGCGGCGACGCGAAATGCCTCAAAGCTCCCGCGCCTTCCCGGCTCTGTAGTCTGCGAGAGCCTCGGCAACTAGGCCGTCCAGCTTCCCAGCCTTCACGTCCGCCTCGATCTCACGGTCCCAGACCCGGGCGTCAAACTCAACAAACCACGCCCGGAACTCCGCGAAATCCCGGGGCCTGAGGTCTTGCACCCGTTTCGCGAGCTGCTCGACTTCGCCCATGAGGCACCTCCATGTCCTGCCATAGTATCGCGGATGGAAGGCCTGGAAAAGCGTCGACGAAGAAGCAAATTTCGCGCCGTCGGCGCTGGCGGCTCAGCGGCGCCGGGGCTGTCTCCCACTCGGTGCACCCAGCCTGCCCGCCGCGGCCAAGACCACCGTGGCAGAGCAGATAGCGGCTACCAGCTTCCCCTCGCGGTGAAACTGGCGAACGGTCTCCTGCAGTACTGGGTTCAAGAACACGGTCTGCTGGTCGACGGGCTCTTCTGCCCCGTTCGCTTTAAGGATACCGTTAGCCACCCCTGGAAGAACCAAGGCCGCGAACTCCCGGCTGTCAACATCGCCCAGGACTCTCGGGAGCCTCGTGGACATGTCCAGCGCCCCCGATACTTCCCGGCGGTCGAGGCCGACAACGTCGAAGAATCCCGTTGTGGTAGAGGGCCAGGACGACGAACTCATACTCGTACTCCATGAATCCGTTGTAGAGGACTATGAGTACCCGCTTCTCGGCTTCCGACCGAGGCTTCCCGACTGAAGCCATAGTTGGACACCAGCCCCCCCTCACTCGGGTGCGCACCCAGGACTCCTTCACCTCATACCCCGCGCTTGAGGTCCACCACGTGGGCGACCGCGAAGGGCGCGACCGTGTTGGTCCAGCGCGACTGAAGCCCCCGGGGCCGCGATTCACCTCACCTCGGCCCAGACCCTGCCCACCGCCGAAGCCTGCGGGAGCAGGGAGCTCACAGACACTCGAAGTGTTTCGGGCGAACTCGCTGCTCGGCGGGCTCCGATGCTACCCAGCGCCGCCGAAGACCAGCGACAGCAGGATGCCCAACACCAAGCCGCTGAGAGACAAGACGGCTAGCCACCACGCGATGCGGTAAAGCCTCGTCCGCCGGTCTCTGACTTGCAGGAGAAGAAGCCCCTGCTGCTCACTGTCGCGGAGATCCGCCGTGGCCGACCAGTGGATCCAAGCCACAGCAAGGCAGAGGAGGCAGGAGGTAATACTGAGCCCCAGGACAGAAGCAAGGCAGTATCGGACAGACTCGGTCTGACTGAGAGCGAAGATGATGGCAATCGCCGCAAGGATCACAGAGTTGAACTGGAGGAGGGAAGAGGATTTCGCGTCAAGGATTGAGAGGTTGTCGTACCAGAAAGCGAACTCGCGCCAGAGCTGCGGGTCTCCCTGAAGTTCGTGCAGCGCTCTGCAGTGCTCGACACGCTCTTCATCGCGCCGGTGCAAGCCGAACGACGGAGACCAGCGCCCAAGAAGGTTCATCGGCCATTCCCTCGATTCAAGGTGCGTGTTAACCCAGCGCTATGGAATGTCCTGCCTACACGAATTCGGCGTGCGTGCACCGGCACCCTGCCGGCCACTGGCCCCTCACCCATCACCCCTCGCGACAAGTAGCGGCCACTGGTAATCGAGGTGACCAGAGTCGCGATAGGGCGTGGCGTCCGAGAAGATAGCCGCCAAGACGACCGACTCCTCCCAATGCCAGGAACCACTGATTGCCTCTTGCCTTGGGCCGGGAAAGCAGGTAGATTGGTTCCGTCCGTGCCTGCCCGTCACAGGGCCAAGGGGTTCCCTATCCGACAATCATGAACATCCCGCTCCGGCAGTACTACCAGTTGCTCATCAACTACCTCCGGCCCCAGCGGACCCGGGCGCTGTCGCTCGCCCTGCTGCTCCTGGCCAGCATCGCCCTTCAACTCGCCAATCCGCAGTTCCTGCGCCGGTTCATCGACACGGCCACAACGGGCGGCGACCCGAGGACACTCCTGGCCATCGCCGCCGTCTACATGGTCTTCGCTCTGGGCAACCAGGTCCTTTCGGCTTTCGCCCGGTACGCCGGCGAGAAGGTCGGCTGGACGGCCACGAACCTCCTCCGCCGCGACCTGGCCAGGCACTGCCTCCGGCTGGACATGGGTTTCCAGAAGACCCGGACCCCGGGCGAGATGATCGAACGCATCGACGGTGACTGCGGCACCCTCTCCAACTTCTTCTCCCAGTTCGTCGTCGGCCTGGTTGGAAACGCCCTGCTCCTTATCGGTGTCCTCGTCCTGTTGTTTGGTATCGACGTGAGGGTGGGCCTCGGCGTCTCGGCGTTCGCCATCGGGGCCCTCGTCCTGATGTTCCGCCTGCGCAGCGAGGCCTCGCCCCACTGGGCGGCCGTCCGGCAGGTCAGCGCGGAGTTCTATGGTTTCCTGGGCGAGAGACTCTCAGGGACGGAGGACATCCGCGCCAACGGGGCCGCGGCCTACGTCATGCGCCGGTTCCACGAGATCGTCGGCCGATGGCTCGGTCTGCAGAGGAAGGCCTCCCTCTGGGGCTACGCCATGTGGCAGACCAACATCATCGTCTTCGCCCTTGGCACGGCCGTGGCCTTCGCCCTCTCCGCCTACCTCTTCTCGCGCGGCGAGATAACCATCGGCACGGCCTACCTCATTTTCACCTATACCGAACTCATCCGCCGTCCGCTTGACCAGATCCGCACGCAGATGCAGGACCTGCAGCGAGCGGCGGCCGGCATTTCCCGCATCCAGGGGCTCCTGGACACCAAACCCAAGATTGAGGATGGACCCGGCGGCGGCACGACCGCCGAAAGCGGCGCCGCCCACGCCGGCGGCGGGGGGACGATCTTCCCTGCGGGCCCGCTGTCCGTCGACTTCCGGCAGGTGTCCTTCCGCTACGAAGCCGAGGAGGACCCGGTTCTCGCCGATCTTGACCTCCGGCTCGAGCCCGGGCGCGTCCTGGGGCTCCTCGGGCGGACGGGCAGTGGCAAGACCACCCTGGCCAGGCTCCTCTTCCGGCTTTACGACCCGACGGGGGGCGAGATCCGCCTCGGCGGCAGGCCCGTGCGCCAGGCTCGGCTGAACGACCTCAGGCGCCGGGTAGGCATGGTGACCCAGGACGTGCAACTCTTCCACGCGAGCGTCCGGGATAACCTGACCTTCTTCAACCCGTCCATCCCGGACGAGCGCGTGCTTGAGGTCCTGGACGACCTGGGCCTGCGCCCGTGGCTCGACTCTCTGCCGGCCGGGCTGGCCTCGGAACTCGCGTCCGGGAGCGGCGGCCTCTCGGCGGGTGAGGCCCAACTCGTGGCCTTCGCCCGTCTTTTCCTGGGGAATCCCGGCCTGGTCATCCTGGACGAGGCGTCGTCCCGTCTGGACCCGGCCACGGAACGGCTCCTCGAGGCGGCCGTGACGAAGGCCCTGACCGGACGGACCGGCATCATCATCGCCCATCGGCTGGGGACCGTCCTTCGCGCGGACGAGATCCTCATCCTGGAGGACGGGCGGGTCCTGGAGCACGGCGACCGCAAGGCTCTGGCCGTCGACCCCGAGTCGCGTTTCCATCGCCTGCTCCAGACCGGTTTGGAGGACCTCCTGGCATGAAAGCCTACCGGCTCCTCTGGCGCCTCATCCGCTACCGCCCGTGGCTCTATGGGCTGAACGCCATCCTCTGGGCCTCCATCGCCCTGCTGCCGATGATTCCGGGGCTCATCGCCCGGGAGTTTTTCGATACGCTGACCGGCAGCGCTCGCGTGAGCCTCGGCGTCTGGGGGCTCATCGCCCTCCTCATCGGCGTCGCCCTGGGCCGGGTCGTTCTCGTCCTCGGCGGGGCTCTGACCGACATCCTGCACCGGTTCACGATGAGTACGCTCCTGCGCCGTAATGCGCTGGAGCGCATCCTCCGACTGCCCGGCGCCAGGGCCCTCCCCGAGTCGCCGGGTGAGGCCATCACGCGGTTCCGCGAGGACGCCACCCAGGTAGAGGACAACCTCAGCTGGACCGCGGACATGATCGGGGCCGTGTCCTTCGCCGTCGCCTCCATCGCCGTGCTGTTTAGCGTCAACTCAGAAATCACGCTCTTCGTCTTCCTGCCGCTGGTGGCGGTGCTCATCGCGGCCCAGGTGGGGTCGGCCAAGGTCGACCGGTACCGCAAGCTGGCCCGCGAGGCCACCGGCAGAGTGACCGATGCCATCGGTGAAGTCTGGGGCGCCGTCCAGGCCATCCAGGTCGCGGGGGCCGAGGACGACGTGGTCGCCCACCTTTCCCGGCTCAATGAGGACCGCCGGCAGGCGATGCTCCGGGACCGCGCGTTCAGCCTGGTCCTGGAGTCCATCTACGGGAACACGGTGAGCCTCGGGACCGGGCTCATCCTCCTCCTGGCGGCGGGTTCGATGCAGGCGGGGACCTTCACCGTCGGCGATTTCTCTCTCTTCGTCTACTACCTGGCCTGGGTCACCGACTTGACTCTCTTTCTGGGCATGTACCTCTCCCACTACCGTCAGACGGCGGTGTCCTTCCGGCGGCTCATCGAGATCCTGGGAGGGGCGCCCGGGGCGGCTCTGGTCCAGCACCTTCCCCTCTACCTCACCGGCCGCGACGCGGCCGCCCGCATACCGGGGATAGCGTGGCCGGAAAAGGCGGAGACCGACAAGCTCCAGAGTCTCGAGGTGAACGGCCTCACCTGCCTCCACCCGGATTCGGGGCGGGGCGTGGAGGGAGTCGACCTGCTCATCGAGCGCGGGTCGGTCACGGTCGTCACGGGGCGCATCGGGTCGGGCAAGACCACCCTCCTGAGGGGCATCCTCGGGCTCCTGCCGCGGAGCGGCGGGGAAATCCGCTGGAACGGCCGGGTCGTCGAAGACCCGTCCACCTTCTTCATTCCCCCGCGGTGCGCCTACACGCCGCAGGTGCCTACGCTCTTCAGCGAGTCCATCAAGGAAAACATCCTGATGGGCCTCCCCGAGGACAGGTCGGACCTCGCCGGCGCCGTGCGGACGGCCATCCTCGAACCCGACCTCGCGGGCCTGGAGAAGGGGATGGACACCCTGGTGGGCTCCAGGGGCGTGAAGCTGTCCGGCGGTCAGGTCCAGCGCGTGGCGGCGGCCCGCATGTTCGCGCGCGACCCCGAACTCCTCGTCTTTGACGACCTCTCGAGCGCACTGGACGTCGAGACGGAACGGCTGCTCTGGGAGAGGCTCTTCGACCGGACGGGCGCGAGCGGCGGCGCTTCCGGGTCCGAGGCCGACAACGCGGTCACCTGCCTTGTCGTCTCGCACCGGAGGGTCGCCCTCACCCGGGCCGACCACATCATCCTCCTCAAGGACGGCCGCGTCGAGGACGAGGGCAGCCTCGACGAACTCCTGGGGCGCTGCGAGGAGATGCGACGGCTGTGGCAGGGAGAGACGCCGCTACAAAAGTCGTAGTAGGGCGGGGAGCGACTCCCGCAGGATGTTCGCGCTCGTGGCCACCACGAAGACACCGACCGCGATAGCGAACGGCCGGTTCGGAAGTCGGCTCGCCGTCCAGGCCGCCAGGGGCGCCGCCAGGGCCCCGCCCAGCATCAGGCCTCCGACGATGCGCCAGTCCTGGATGCCGATGGTCAGGA
>Ga0315284_10004029_pt1 | contig 20848 bp, 22 predicted proteins | sample YL17G09_16_MG_FD_203696 | JGI IMG/M metagenome (GOLD analysis project Ga0315284, IMG submission 203696) | Sediment microbial communities from Yellowstone Lake, YNP, Wyoming, USA - YL17G09_16 | ecosystem: Environmental > Aquatic > Freshwater > Lake > Sediment | place: USA: Wyoming | collected...
TTCTCGTCCTTGGTCAGCAGCACGGATTCGCCGGTCGAGCCCGTGGGTACGTAGCCCGCCAGCCCGGTCTGGTTCCACTTCTCGATGTTGGCGCGCAGCTTGTGCGGCGAAAACTCGCCGTCCGGCAAAAACGGGGTGGTGATGGGGGGAAAGATTCCGTCCAGTTTCGGTTGCTTCATAACCCTCTATCTAACCACAAAGGCACAAAGACAGAAAGGCTGGGCTGTAGGCCGTGGGCTGTAGGCTGTGGGCTGCAGGCTGTGGGCTGCAGCTCGGCTGTCGATAACCTACAGCCCACAGCCTACAGCCTACAGCCGTTTTAAATCAGCGGCGTAACCACAACCTTGCGGTAGCGGATCACGCCGTGGTCGCCCTGCAGCATGATGGGACCGGGCTCGCCCTCATTGGCATCCAGGGCGCCGCCGGTCAGCGCCGGGATCACCGCATTGTCGATGATCTTCGTGCCGTTCAGGATCACGGTAACGCGGTTGGCGATGATGGTGGCTTCCAGCGTCTGCCACTGGCCGGCCGGCTTGCTGGCCTCCACGCTGGGAGCGATGAAGCCGTAGATCGCGCCCTGCGAGTGCTCGTCCGGCGGTTTGCCGTAATCGTCCTGGATCTGGATCTCGTGCCGGCCGCGCAGGTAGACGCCGCTATTGCTGTGCGCCTCCAGGTTGAATTCCACCTCGACTTTGAAGTCCATGAACTTCTGTTCCGAGTAGATATTGTTGGCCGGCGGATTCGGGTTCAGCAGCACGCCGTCGCGCACTTCCCAACCGAGCGGGCGGTTGGGGTTCTGGCCCAGCCAGCCGGAAAGGTCCTTGCCGTTGAGCAGGGCGACGGGCTTGCCAGGCTTTCGCTTGGGCGGCTCCTTGGGCCACACCGGCGGGCGCACGCCGGTCCAGGGACGCGGCTTCTGCTTGCCGGCAGCGATCGTGCCTTCCAGCTTCCCGTTCACCACCCGCGCCCGGCACTCATTGCTCATCTGGTCCGGCGGCCGGCCGCTCTGATACTGGAAGATCAGTTCACCGTTCTCGATGGAAATCTGCCCCAGCGGAATAGGACTGGCATTGCCGGGAAGAAAGCGCCCCTTCAGCTCGCCCCCTTCGCGGGCGACGTCGAGCCAGCAGGCACGCACCGTCTTGCCGTCGGGGTTGGGAATCGTGATATCCCACTTGCCGAGGAAGGCATCATCGCCCGCCTGCGCGGCAGCGCCGGCCGGCCAGCCGGCGAAAAGCGCAGGAATCAGCGTCAAACCAAAGGTGCGGAACAGCCGCATAATCCCTCCTAACATATCCGCGTGAATCCGCGAAATCCGCGGATTAGCTCTTTTTCAGCACCAGGCGTTCCAAAACCGCCTTGGTCAACAGCACGCCCTTTTTCTCGTTCTCCCAGAGCTGGTCGGGCGACAGCTCCGGCTCCGGCGGCGCACCCGGCGCGCGGCGGCCGCCCCGGCCATACGACGACTCGATGCCCCAGAAACCGTGGTAACCGGCGTCCTGGCAGATCTTGATCAGCTTCTCCAGGTCCCAACCGGGATGAGTGCCGTCGGGCGCCCACGACGCTTTCACCGAAATGCCCTTGGCGTAAGGAACAATCTTGCGGATAACCTCGGCATTGTCGTCGCCGGGATTGACGTTGCCGAAGTCCGGCAGCACGCCGAAATCCGGATTGTTAACCGCCTTCATGATGCCCACCAGCACCTCCGGGTCCGAGGAAGCGCCGCCGTGGTTCTCAATCAGCACGTTCAACCCGGCGCCGCGGGCGTATTCCAGCAGGTTGTTGAAGCTCTCGGCGGCGCGGCCCACCAGGTCCTTGTCCTGTTTCCACCCTTCGCGCGACCCGCCCAGGTTGCAGCGGATGGCGTGGCAGCCCAGGAAGTGGGCGATGTCCACCCACTTGCGATGGCAGACAGCGGCCTGCGTGCGCTCGCTCTTGTCGCGCGCCGCCATGTCGCCCTCGCCATCGACCATCACCAGGACGAAGGTGACGCCGTGCTTCTTGCCGTTGTTCAGGAGCTGGCGCAGGTATCCCTGCACCGGGTTCTCGAAAAACTGGTTGACCAGCTCCAGGCCGTTGATTGCGAACTCCTCGCGCGCGATGCGCGGCAGATCCAGGTTCTTCCAGCGGTGCGTGGTAAAGAAGCTGCGGTTAATGGACCAGGCAGCCAGCGAGATGTCGTCCTTGGTGGGCCGCTGGGCGGCGCGCATTCCGGCGGCGGCAGCGGCGGCCACGGCGGCCGAGGCGGTTACAAAATGGCGGCGTGTGTGCATCATGCTCCCTGTCCTTTCGCGTTGGGATTCGGCTGGCATTATGTGCAATCACAGCCCAAGAATCAACTGTGCCGTGTGTGCAAGCCATGGCGGGCAGCGCCGCCCTCGGAGCGCGGGCGTCCCGCCCGCCCAGCGGCTCCTGTGGGGGCCGTATGTGCAACCGGCTTCACTTGAGGCTGCCGCGGGGCGGCCGGGACGGCGGCGCTCTCAGATCCATTCTTTCAAAGAAGTAATACTTGTTATACTATCAAGGGCATGTAGTACAACCCCGGGCGAGGCATCTGGCCATGGCACATTCCGTATCTGTCCGGCTCCCCGACCACGTCGCGAAAGCGCTCAGTGAACTGGTGGAAGCAACTGATCGCTCGCGCACGTACCTGATCGTTAAGGCCCTGGAGGAATACATCGACGAATACGCCGATTGCCTGATCGCGCTCGAACGCATGCGCGACAAGAACGACGGATTCATCTCGACGAAGGAGTTGCTGAGGCGCCTTGGCCGTAAACATTGAATGGAGGCCTTCGGTCCACAAGGACCTGGAGAAGATGGATCCCGCCATCGCCCGGAGAATAGTCCTCAAGATTGAGCGCGAATTGACTCTGGAAAGCCGCCAGCACACCCCACTTTCAGGACTGTTCGCCGGCTTTTACCGCCTTCGCGTAGGTGATTACCGCGTCATCTATGTTCGGACCGCGACAGGCTACGGGGTGGCGCGCATCGGGCACCGACGTGAGGTTTATCGGAAGGGACCGCCGGAGGTGCAATAATGCCGCCGCCGAAAAAACGAACCCGCCGCAAGAAGGTGGCGCCGGGCACCGTGGGGCTGGCTGCCGGCGCCACCAAGACGGCGCTTGAAGGCCAGCTCGGCTCGCTGGCCCAAACCGTGGAGGCCGACGGCGGCAGCGTCCTGGGCAGCTACCTGGAACCCTACGGCGGCAAGCCGGTCCTGCTGGTGACGCTGCCCATTGACAAGGTTGCGCCCACGCCCTACCAGCGCGATGCCTCCGAGGCCCACGTCAAGCGCCTGATGAACGTCATCGAGAAGATCGGGCGCTTCCTCGATCCGGTCATCGCCGTTCACCAGGGCAGCGGCTACTGGACGCCCAACGGCAACCACCGCCTGCAGGCCCTCAAGAAACTGGGGGCCAAGAGCGTGACCGCGCTGCTGTTGCCCGACCCCGAGCTGGCCTTCAAGATCCTGGCGCTCAACACCGAAAAGGCGCACAACCTGAGGGAGAAATCCCTGGAAGCCATCCGCATGGAGCGGGCCCTGGAGGGTCCTTCGGGCCAGGAGACCGACTACACTTTCGAGCTGGAAGAACCGGCCTTTCTGACGCTGGGCATTTGCTACGAAAAGCGCCCGCGCATCAGCGGCGGCGCGTACCATTCGCTGCTCAGGCGCATCGACGAGTTCCTCGACGAGCCCATTGCCAAGGCGCTGGTGGAGCGCGAGCGCCGCGCCAACAAGCTGATGGAATTGGACGGTGCCGTGTCCGAGGTGGTGCAAAAGCTGAAAGACCACGGCCTGACCAGCCCCTACCTGCGGCCCTTCGTCGTGGCGCGCATCAATCCCATTCGCTTTTCAAAGGCCACGTCCTTCGACTTCGACCAGGTGTTGGAGAAGATGCTGGCTGCAGCGAAGAAGTTCAATGTGGAGAAAACCCGGCAGCAAGACCTGGCCAGCATGGCCGGCCCGCCGCCAAGCGAAGAGTGAAGAGCGTCGAAACGGCCGCCCACGCGGCTGCTCGTCAGCACTGCTCAGGCATAGATCAGGCGCCTCCCTCTAGGCTCAGGAACTGGGTCGCCGAACTCTCGCGCGGTGTCCAGCCATAATTGCATTGCCTCTTTGACGTTGGCCAGCGCTGCTTCCTGCGTATCGCCGTGGGCCATGCAGCCCGGAAGCTCCGGCACCTCCGCCACGAACACGACGTCCTCCTGACTCCAATAGAGGATGATCTCGTAATTCAACATGACTCCCGGCCTCCGAGGTTGTACTTGAGGACAATCGCCCGCACCTGGCGCACCTGGTAGACTTTCGCCTTGCTGTTGTCGCGCTGCAAGTTGATCCTCTCCTCAACACCCGCTTTCCGAAAGATATGGTGGCTTCCGCATATCCGTTCCTCGAAACCCAACTGAACGAGCAAATGGCACAGGTCGTCGAACCGGATATTCGCGTCAGAAGCCCCGCCGAGCAGGCGGGCCAGAAGATCATCGAGCTTCGCCACCGGTGCCTCTCATGCGCTACTGCGCCCGTACGGGCAACATCACGCTCGGCTCTCTGTCATTATAATCGATGACGAATCCCGATCCAGCCACTGGCGAGCAGCCAGCCCCCGGCCGAGTGCCTGCAAGCCCGGGCTCACTTTCGGCAACGCCAAGCGCCAGCGCCGCGCCACCAAGCTCATGCAGGTTGACGACGCCGTGTCCGAGGTGGTGCAAGAGCTGAAGGACCACGGGCTGAAGCGCTACTGGACCGCAATGGTGACGGTGTTGGAAACGGCGTTGCCGACCTGGAGGCTGACCGACACCGCATTGCCCGCCTGCGCATCCGCGGGAATCTGGGCGTTCACCTGATAGAGGGCGACAAAGCCCGGAGCCAGTCCGGCAAAATCGACTACGGCCGGCCGGCCTCCAATCGTCACCGAAACAAGCGCGGTTGTGCGCGACGGCGGATTGCCGCCGGCGGGCATGCCGTCCGGTGGCGGGTTGCCGACCGGCCCGAGGCCCGTGCAGTAAATCGAAACAAACTCACCGCGTTTCGCCGGCCTCGCCGCACTTCCCGGCACGCTCCCCGCAGCGGCAGCTAACTCTCCGCTGGACGAGATCAGGATGGCGCCCTGGCCCGTTCCCTGCTGATTGGTGGAGAAAATCGCCGGTGCGTATGCAGCGGTTGCCACCGTTTGCGAGGCACTGACAAGCCCGCTAACCGTCACCGTAATGGTGGCCTGCGACCCCCCCTGCTGCCATGGGAACTGGAAGTTGATCTGCGAAGGCGAGACAAAAAACAGCGGCGCGGCTACCCCGTTGACTTGAACGGTGACGCCGTCCAGTGTCGTCGGAAGCGGCACGCCGCTGGCTACTGCCACGCCCAGGGCCAGATTGGACCCGAACATCGCGGCCACCGAACCTCCGGCCAGCGGCGTAACGAAGCTGGCCACATTCACCGTTCCTCCGGCGTTGACTGCCGGCCGGAAGATACCGGGCAGTGCCGGCTGCATCCGTGTCTCGGCGGCAAAACCCAGGTACTGCGCAATGGTGCGGGCGAGATTCACCGTGCCGACCTGATCGCTGCGCTCTGCGCCACTGATGTTCGGGCCGGCCACAACGATAGGTATCGAAAGATCGTCATCATGGATGGAGCCGTGTTCGGACAGAGTGGAGTAGACCTTGGGCTTGAAAAGGACCAGGATATCTCCGCTCCGGTCGCACTCCAGGGCCTCGATCAGTTCATGTTTCGTCGTCGCTGCCAGCGGCGTGGTGGAGCCGCCGCTGGCGTAAACAGCATAGTGCCCGTCGGCTCCCCGCACGACGATTTCCCAGGTGAGCGGCACCAAGGAGGTGGCCACCGCCAGCCTGTCGGCAACCGCCATGACATCTTCCTTGAAACGGGGCGGCTGCTGCCAGGGGTAGTTCCCGCCGCGATTGCGCAAATAGATGTGCACCATGCCGTAGTTCCACGCCAGGGCATACTGGCCGGACGAATAGCCGGCACTCTTGATTGCGTTATCCACCGTGCCGCCGATCGATTCCCTGACATCGGGATCCGTATGGCCGTGGTCCGCGGCGACGACGAACAGCGCGGTTTCCCGCCAGTTGCTCTCGCGCTGCTGTATCGCGTCCAACACGCTGCCGACAAGTTTATCGACGGTGTTCTCCAGGTAGCCGCTCTGGCTACGGGTGCCATCCTCGTGGCTCGTGGCATCCAGGCCGGTGAAGTAGATAGTGAGAATATCCGGGAGTCCGGCATTGATGGCCTCTATTGCCGCCTTTACCATCACGGCGTCGAAACCCGCGTAGGCCCCGGTGTCGCCGAACAGTTCGGCCCGGCCGAAGTTCAACAACGAGGTCGCCGAGGGCAACACAGTCGTGATGCGTGAGTCACGGGCTGCGCCGGCGCTTTGCCAATACTGACTGAATACAACGACGCTGCGCTTGGACGCTTGCGCGGCGACCTCGTAAATCGTCGGAACCTGCAAATACTGGTTCGCCAATCCAGCCGAACAGCCCGAGCCAATCGTGTAGACACACGAAACGGAGGTGGCGGACAGGTAATCGATCAATTTGCCCGCGGAACGATCAAACCACCGGTTGCCCGCGATCCCATGCACTTGCGGGTGCACTCCGGTGAAGATCGAAGCCTGGGCGGCAAATGTGACGGTAGGGAAGATCGTCCGGGCGTTCTTGAAATAGACAGCGCGCGTGAACGATGTCCCGGTACCCGTCTGCTCGAAAAGTCTCTGGAGGTTTTTCAGCCGGCCGGCGCGGTAGGAAGTCTCAAAGACGTCTCTCCGCAGCCCATCGATATCGATGATGACCACGCGCTGCGCACTGGCGGCCGCAGGTCCAGCCGCCAGAACATCTGCCTGCGCGGCAATCGGAAGCCCCGACGGGCCAACCGACTGTGCGGGCAGCATCGCCTGCCACACAACCAAAAAGAGTATGCTGAGGACGTATCTGCGCATCGCGACGCTCCTAAGAGAGTTGTACCGCCGCCGTGTCGCCGGCAACCAGTCGGCGGCGGAAGCGCGGTTGCACGCCGGCGGTACAATCAAAACACTACTTCGGGCGGTACGTGATCCACATGGGCGAGACCCAGACGATCTGGCCGTCCTGCTGCTCGCCGCGCACGTAATAGTAGCTGCGCTTGCCCGCCGTGGGCTCATTGTCCCGCCAGGTAAAGACTGCTTCGGCTTTGCCCGGCTCGGTCGAGTACACGTACTTGCCGTCCTTGATGATGTGTACTTTGGCGAATGGCTTGGTCCCGATCAGCTTCACCGAAAAGGCCGGCGCTTCCGCGCTCTCGAACACATCGCCCATCATGTGGCTGCCGCAGCGGACGTCGGCCAGGATGTCGGCGGTCGCGCCGTAGACATGGCGCTTGCGGAAGGCGTCCATGATGGCCTCGCGGCTGACGCCGGTGGTGTACAGGCTGCAGTAGCTCATGTGCGTGGAGATATGGTCGGAGCTGGACTGGAAACCCATGATGTAACCCATCTCCAGGGCCAGCGAGACGAAGCCCTTGGGCCGCCAGCCGCCGATCGAGTCGTTCTCGTTGTTGGAGCGCGGGGCGTCGGGCATTTCGTAGTTCTGTCGGTCGCCCTGGTAGATCTCGACCACCGGCTCGGCGTTCGGGTCGTTGTCGCGCCAGTCGGTGCCCATGTTCGTTCCGCTGGTGTGCGAGGCCAGGATGCCTTTGAAGTGCCGCATGTACTGGTACAGCATCTGCGTGTCGGGCGCTTTGCCCGGCGCGGTCTCAGCGGCCCTGGGCAGCCGGGGCAGCGTGCGGACGCCGCGCTGGACAAACACCGGGTTGCGGTGCCCTTCCGGATAGGCCACGCTGCGCTCGTAGGCGAACATCGGAGTGAATACGCCGCGGACGTGGAAAACGTCGGTCAGCTTCTGCGTGGTCCACCACGTGTACTCGCGGCCGAAGCCGTTGTCGTGGTCGCAGCAGCCGATCCAGTCCATGGCCGCGGCGTCGATCCCATAGCGCCAGCCCTCCACCAGCGGGCCGTCGCCGCCGCCGTCCATGGAAACTTCCGTATGGCGGTGGAACTCGCCGCGCAGGATGCGGTACTCGGTTCCATTGATCTTGGCGCGATAGGCGCGGAGGCGGCGCACATCGGGCGTTTCCGCGCCCGTGCCACCCTGCGCCGGCGCCGCCTCGGATGCCGCCGCCGTCAACTGCGGAGTGCCGGCGCCCCCCTTGAGCACGATGCGCGAAGCGTACAGGTCGTTGTTGTACGGATCCTGGTTCACCTGGAACTGCTGGCCGGGAATGTCGGCGGTGCGCAGGCCCGGATGGAATTGCTGGCGGCCGTCGGCCGAGCCGATCAGGAACAGCTCGTTGGCCGCGATGGAGGCCAGCGCCGGACGGTTGTCCAGCAGGTTGTCGCTGTGGGGGATGAAAACCGGGTCCGACCAGGCGGCCCCGTCGAAGGAAACCACGTTCTCGAACCAGACCGTCCCGACGGCCGTCCACCAGGTGGGGTGCGCCGTGCGATACGCCAGCCAGATGCGCCCGCCGCGGTCGGCCAGCAGCCGCGGAAAACTGTTCTTGGGCCGCGGAGGCGGCGGGGGCACCCGGCTGGGCTGCCGATTCTGGGCCAGCATCGGGTCCGGCTGCACGCCTTTCTCCGGATCGCCCTGGCGCGCCGGCGCATCCACCTTGGGGCTGGGCACGCCCGGCAGCGTGGCGCCGAAGTTCGGCGTGGTGAAGGCCTGCTCGCCCTGGTACGCCTTCACGCGGATCCAGCGGCCATGGTAGAGGGCGATGCCGGTGGTTTCGTAGGCGCCGAAATCCTTGCCCCAGCCGGCATCGGATTCTTCCCAGGCGATCCATAGCCGTCCGGCCGGGTCATAAGCGACGGTGGGATAGGCTTCGAAGCGCGCGCTGGAGGCTGCGGCCCGCTCCGGCCGCGCCCGGGCGGCCGCGTCGTAGGTGCGGAAATACACGTCGTAGTCGCCCTTGCGATAGCTGTCCCAAGCGATGGCCACCTCGCCGGTGGCCGAGGCGGCGATGGCCGGGTTCCACTCGTTGCCCGGCGAGGAAGCCACGACCATCTCCGGCGAGAAGGAGGCGCCCTGCTGACGCGCGGCGCGAATCTGCGAGCGGCCTCCCCGAAAGGCCTGCCAGGCCACCCACACCTGCCCCTGCGAGTCGGTGGCCGCCACCGGGTTGACGTCGGAATCGGGTTCCTTGGAAAGACGCACCGGCTGGCCGGGCTTGCCGCCGGCGATGGGCGCGCCGTAAATGTCGAAGTTGCCGCCCACGTTGGCTGGCCAGAACACCCAGACCCGGTTGGTTCCGTCCACCGCAATCGCCGGCTTGTAGAGGTCGCCCTTGGGCTCGGAAACGGCGATGGGCTCCGACCACTTCCCTCCGCTGTAGCGCATCACGAAAACACGATCGCCGCCGGTCGGCTCGGCCAGCTCCGCGAAATTGGTAATGGGCTCCGACACCGCCATGCGGATGTTGATGAACTTCGGGTTGGGGGTGAACTGCAGGTAGGCCACCCAGATGTTGCCATCGCGATCGACGGCGGCGGCCGGGTAGTCCTGCTCATCGCGCGTGCTGGTCAGTTGCGCGGGCGACGGCACGCGGTCCACCAGCACGCGCCCGTCCAGCAGCTTCCGGCCGGCACCGTAGTCGATGTCCGCGGGCCGGAACTCGAAATTGCCCTCCGCCGTCTCGACGCGCACCAGGGAGGCGGGCGCGAGGTTGCGGAAGGTGGCAACCACGCCATTGGCGACGATGGGGCGAGGGGCGGCGGCCGGCGCCGCTTTGGCCGCCTGCTTCTTGGCGGCCTGCCCCGCCTGCCCCGCCTGCGCCGGCTGCGCCGCGGCGCCAAAGGCCCGCGCCTGATGCGTCGAAATCTTCCAGGCCGACGCGCCCTCCAGTTGGTCGCCGTCGTCGAACCGCCAGGGCTCCAGCTTCACCACTTCACCCGGCGACACCGCCAGCGAGCCGTCCCATCGCGTGCCGGTATCGTCGGTCAGGCCGAGCAGGATGCGACAGCTCCATTGCTGCTCCGGCGCGGGCTGTGCCGCCGGCGAGGCAGTCAGTTTCGGAGCGCCATTCTGTGAAGGAAAAGCAAGAAACAGGATGAACAAAAGCGGCAAAGGCAGCAGAAAGCGAGTCAGCTTCACGGCGATCCTCCGGTTTGAAATCAAGCCCCGGGTTCCCTGTAAGCGGACTTCATTCTGCCGCGACCGGCGCCGTTTGGCAATGCGATTGTCGCAACCCTGGAAATGGGACGCAGAGGAACGCAGATTCACGCCGATCGAACCTGGGAGCGTCCGCTCAGGTTCCGTTGTATAATACAACCGCATGGCTACACAACAGAGCGACCTTCAGGCCATCGCCGCGGTGAAAGTTGGCGCGAGCCGGCAGGTAGCAATTCCGAAGAAGATCCATGACCGGCTCGGGCTGAGAGCCGGCGATTATCTGGAAATCGCAGTCGAAGATGACCGCATTATCCTCACGCCGAAGGTGTTGGTTGACAGGCGAATCGCTGAGGGTCTCGCCGATTTTAAAGCGGGGCGGACGCTCGGACCATTCCACACCGCCCGCGAGGCGATGCGGGCGCTGAGAGCGCGAAAGCGGTGAAAGTCCTGTTCAGCGAGCGCTTCAGCAGGTCGTTTCAGGACGCGCCGGAGCGCGTTCGCCGCGAGTTCGGCAAACAATTGGGGCACCTGTTGCGAGATCTCCGGCATCCTTCCTTGCGCGCCAAGAAACACGACGAGCAACGTGGAATCTGGCAAGCCCGTGTCGATGGCGGCTGGCGCTTCTATTTCACGATCGAAGCCGACACGTATCACCTGACCGATCTAATGCCGCATCCTTGATGCCCGGTCGGGGTGCGTCCATACTGCCAGCCGAGGAGAGCTCCTAGCCGAAAAACGTGGCGGCGACGTTATACAGCTCGTCGTCCACGGTGCGCGTGGCCAGGGCGTCGCTGAAGGGCACGGAGGAAATGTCGCGGCCGCGCAGGGCCGCCATCCGCCCGAAGCGGCCCTGTTCCACCATCTCGACGGCCGCCACGCCGAAGCGCGTGGCCAGGATGCGATCGAAGGCGGTGGGCGAGCCGCCGCGCTGCGTGTGGCCCAAGATCACGTAGCGGGTCTCCATCCCGGTGCGTTTCTCGATCTCCCCGGCCAGCACCTGGGCGATGCCGCCGTGCCGGACATGGCCGAACTCGTCGGTCTTCTGGCTGGCCAGCACCACGTGCGCCTGCTCGCCCTCGGTGGAGACGCGCGCGCCCTCGGCCGCCACCACGATGCTGTAGATGCGCCCGCGCCGGTGGCGTCGCCGCAGCACCTCGGTGACCTGGTCGAGGACGATCGGCTTCTCCGGGATGAGGATCATGGCGGCGCCGCCGGCCAGGCCGCAGGCCACGGCAATCCAGCCGCTGTCGCGCCCCATCACTTCCACCACCATCACCCGCTGATGGGCCTCGGCGGTGCTGTGCAGCCGGTCGATTGCTTCCGTCGCGGTGCTCACGGCGGTATCGAATCCGAAGGTCTGGTCGGTGCCCGACAGATCGTTGTCGATAGTCTTGGGCACACCGACGCAATTCTTGCCGGCCTCCTGAAGCCCGGCGGCCACCGACATGGTGTCGTCGCCGCCCACCGCGATCAGGGCGTCGAGGCCCGCCCGATCGTAGTTCTCGATCAGGCGCTCCATCCCGCCCGGGTGCTTCAGGGGGTTGGTGCGCGAGGTGAGCAGAATGGTGCCGCCTCTGGGCAGGATGCCGCGCACCGCCTCCAGGTCCAGCAACCGCCACTTGCCCTCCAGCAGCCCGCGCCAGCCCTCCAGGATGCCCAGCACTTCCCAGCCGCTGGGGATGGCTTTTCTCACCACCGCCCGGATAACAGCATTCAAGCCCGGGCAATCTCCTCCGCCGGTCAGGATTCCGATTCGCTTGCTCATAGTGAGTTCTCAGTCACCAGTTCTCAGTTTTCAGTTGACCATTATCGGCTTGCGATTGAGAACTGACAACTGACAACTGAAAACTGAGAACTGAAAACTGTTTTGTGGTAAAAGCAAAGGGTTGGAGGACGCGCATGAGTGACGTTGTGACCTTCGGCGAGGCCATGATACGGCTGTCACCGCCTGATTTCATGCGGCTGGAACAAGCGCCTAGCCTGGACGTGCGGGTTGGGGGCGGCGAGCTGAACGTGGCGGTGGGGGTGAGCCGGCTGGGGTTGCGCTCGGCCTGGGTGAGCCGCCTGCCCAACAATCCCCTGGGCCGCCTGGTGTGCAACAAGGCGCGCGAGCAGGGCGTGAACACCGACTACGTCCTGTGGGCCAAGGAGGGGCGGTGCGGGCTGTACTTCCTCGAGTTCGGCGCGTCGCCGCGCGCCAGCTCCGTGCTGTACGACCGGGCCAACTCCGCCATCAGCAAGATCGAGCCCGGCCAGGTGGATTGGGCCGCCGCCTTGCGTGGCGCCCGCTGGTTCCACACCAGCGGCATCACTCCGGCGCTCAGCGCGTCAGCGGCAGCCGCCACGCGCGAGGCGCTGGAAGCGGCACGCAACGCCGGCGTCCGCGTCAGCTACGACCTGAACTATCGCAGCAAGCTCTGGACGCCCGAGCAGGCCCGGGCCTGCCAGGAACCGCTCATGGATTTGGTCGATATCCTGATCACCACCGAGGAAGACACGCGCGTGGTGTTCGGCATCGTGCCGCAACAGGGCCGTCCCGCCGTGCGGGATGAGCAGGCGGACGGCGCCAGCCCTGCCGGCGCGGACTTTACCAGCGTCAGCGCCGAGCCATACAAGGAAGTCGCCCGGAAGCTGGCCGAGAAGTTCGGCTTCAAGGCCGTGGCCATCACCTTGCGCGAGAACCCCAGCGTGCTGAGAAACACCTGGACGGCCATCGCCTACGCCGATGGGCAGTTCTTTGAAGACCGCAAGTACGATCTGGAGGTGGTGGACCGCGTCGGCGGCGGTGACGCTTTCAGCGCCGGGTTCATCTACGGCTGCCTGGTGACCGGCTCGTACCAGGTCGCGGTGCAGTACGGCGTCGCTTTCTCGGCCCTGAAACAGACCCATCCCGGCGATTTCGCCTGGGTGACCCGGCAGGAGGTGGAAGGCCTGATGAAAGGCGCCAGCCTGCGGGTCGCCCGATGAGTAGCTGTCAACTATCAGCTATCAGCTTTCAGCTATCAGCCACAAAGCACTGGCTGGCGGCCTTTGGATTGCAGTAAAGTTATCGGCTGTTAGTTGTCAGTTTTCGCTTCAAGAGCCGAAGCGAAGAGCCGATAGCTGATAGCTGATAGCTGATAGCTGACAGCTTGAAAACAATGACACGCGAACAAATTGTTCATCGAATCATCGAGACCGGCCTGATCCCCGTGGTGCGCGCCGCCAGCGCGGAGCTGGCGCTGGCGGCTGCCGGCGCCATCCACCGCGGCGGCATCCCCATCATCGAAATCACCATGACCGTGCCCGGCGCCATCCGGGTCATGGAGAAGGTGGCCGACCAGTTGGGCGGGCAGGTGCTGCTCGGCGCCGGCACCATCCTGGATCCGGAAACCGCGCGGGCCGCCATGCTGGCCGGCGCCGATTTCCTGGTTACGCCCTCGCTGAATTTGAAGACCATCGAGATCGCGCGCCGCTATTCGAAAGTGATATTGCCCGGCGCGCTGACTCCGACCGAGGTGCTGACCGCCTGGGAGGCCGGCGCCGACCTGGTCAAGATCTTCCCGGCGGGCAGCGTCGGCGGGCCCAAGTACATCAAGGCCCTGAAGGCGCCCTTCCCGCACATCCTGCTGGCGCCCACCGGCGGCGTCAATCTGGACACCGCCACCGATTTTCTCCTGGCCGGGGCTTCCGCGCTGGGCGTGGGCGCCGAACTGGTGGACGCCAAGGCGCTGGCCGCCGGCAAGCCCGAAGTCATCGAGGAGAACGCGCGCAAGTTCCTAGCCTGCGTCGCCAAGGCGCGCCAGTCCGCCGCCGGCGCGTGAGGCAGCCGGCAGGGAATGGGACGCGGATACACGCAGATGAACGCAGATTCAATTGCGCCAAATCTGCGTCATCCGCGGATGGGGTTCCACCCGAACGCCGAACTCCGTCAGGGGCTGAGTTTCGCCAACAACTCGGCTGTCGTGTACCATTCCACTCCGGCATCCGCGAAGTCGCTGTCATTCGACCAGACAGGCAGGCCCAGGTGCAGCGCCAGCGCCAAAATCTCCACGTCGTCCGGATCGCGGCGGCCAATCCGCCGCCTGGCTTCAGTGATGCGCGGCTCGTAATCGGCTCGCTCGACCAGGGTCACCGGAAGCGTGGCCGCAGCCATAAGCACAACGTCCATGGGCAGACGTTTCTTCCTGGCCAATTGCGCCGCGTACTCCTGCACCTCGGCGAGCGTGGCTTCCGCGGTGAAAACCCCCTCCACCTCGGGATGCTGCAATATCACTGCGGCGCGCCCACCCAGGACGGCGGACAGCAACACGTTAGCGTCGGCGACCAGTTTCACGTCGGTCCTTCCGCCAGGATTCAAAATCCGCGACGACTTCCTCCTCGGTGAGCCCGCGCTTCTTGATCTGGCGGCGGACTTCTGCGCTCAGCACGGAAAACAGTTCGCGCTTCAACTCCATGGGCAGCGAGGCTTCGGGCCACGGGAAAAACACCCCGGCCAACCGGCCCCGGCGCGTCACCAGAATCGGGTCCCTGGAGCGCAAGAAACCGGTCGCGTTGTCACGGAATTCGCGAACCGTGCTTATCCTCATGTGGTCACCCCTGTGACCATTATAGGCGGGCTGTGGCCGGAGAGCAACCCTGGCCCCAGAGCCAAATCTCCGCGGGGGTTGATCACCAATCCGCAGATTTCGGCGGATGACACGGGTCCAGAATCCGTGCAATCGGCGCAATCTGCGGCTGCCCTGCTTCAGTTCACCTTCAGCCGCAAGATAGTCAGCGAGTGTTTTGGGAAGGTGTAGCTGAAGCCGTTGTTGGAGATCGCGGCGGCGAAGGCGCGGGTGGCCGGGCGGACTTTCTGATCGTTGCCGAAGTCGTGGACCGCCCTCAGGTCCGGATGGTTCAATTCCCACACCCCAACTTCGCCAGCCACGCGGCCTTCCACGTTGTCGATCCGACCGGTGATATCCATCTTCTCGCTGCGATTTAACACGTTCAGATAAACGAGGCGATTGCCGCGCTCCAAGGTCGCTGACACATCCAGGTACGGCAGCGGCCGGCGGTTGCCGACCGTATAGGTGGGCGACGACAGCAGCAGGTCAAGGGCGACATTGTTGCGCTGCTTGCCGTACTCGACCAGCGGGAAATAGGTCGTTTGCAGGAACAGTCCCTGCTTGTTAGTGAAAATGGGGGCGATGACGTTGACCAGTTGCGCCAGGTTGGCCATCTTCACCACGTTTGCGTGGCGAATGAAAGAGTTCATGAACATGCCCATGGCCAGGGCATCCTCGAAGTTGTAACGCTCCTGGAGCGCGGTTCGGCCGGTATCGAATTCCGAGCCGCCGCGCGCCCGGTACCACACGTTCCATTCATCGAAGGCGATGTAGATGGGGCGCGGGTTCGGCCGGCCCGACTGCGCGGCCCGGATCAACCCCTCCACAATCTCGATGCGCTCGTCGATGTCCTGAGAAGCGGCCAGGAACCGCTCGAAGTTGTTGTCGCGGTTGCCGATGTAAGTGTGCAGGGAGATGTAATCAATCTCTCCCCGCAGCTTTTCCAGCACCGCGCGGTTCCAGCCGATCCAGTCGGCGGCGCCGCCGAAATTGGAGGAGCCGCTGGCAATCAGTTTGACGGACTCGTCGGCGCGCCGCATGGCCTTGGCGGCTTCCAGGGCGAACTTGCCGTAGTCTTCGGCGTTCTTGTGGCCGAGCTGCCAGGGGCCGTCGATTTCGTTGCCCAGCCCCCAGTACTTCACGCCCCAGGGCCGGTCGCGGCCGTGCTTGCGGCGCTGGTCGGCCCACCAAGTGTGCCGCGCTTCGTTGCAGTACTCCACCCACTCGCGGGCTTCATCGACGGTCCCCAGCCCGGCGTTGATGCAGATATATGGCTCGGCGCCGATGCGCTCGCAGTACTTGAGGAATTCGTCGGTGCCGAAGCGGTTGGGCTCGATGGCGCCCCAGGCGTGCTCGGGCCGCGCCGGCCGCTGCTCCCGCGGCCCGATGCCGTCCTTCCAGTGATAGCCGGAGGCGAAGTTGCCTCCCGGCCAGCGAAGCAGCGAGACGCCCAGCCGCGTGGTGGCCTCCATCACGTCCTTGCGGAAGCCCTCGGCGTCCGACAGCGGGCTGCCTTCCTCGAAGATGCCGCCGTAAATGCAGCGCCCCAGGTGCTCGGCGAAGTTGCCGAAGACGTGGGGATGCACCTCGCCGATGGTCCGCTCGGTATCGATCTTGATGCGCGCCTGCGGCTGCTGGGCAGGAAGCGGCAGCGCCATCGGGAGCCAGAACAATATGACGAGACTCACAAGCATCCACGGCTTGTTCTTTGCCATAACGTCGGGAAGCATAACACGGCGGCGGCTACCAGAGGCCGGGCAGCAGGCGATACCGAACGCGCCGTGCGTACTCCTCATAGCCGGCCAGCTCCGCGCGCAGCGCCCGGTCTTCCAAAACCGTCCGAACAATGAGTACCGGGACCAGCAGGCCGCAGGGGATGAGGGCCCACGACGAGCCCAGCAGGAAAGGCAATCCGGGGTAAAACACCAGAATCCCGGCGTAGCCTGGGTGCCGCACGAAGCGGTAAGGCCCCGCGGTCGCTACCGAGTGGCCGCGCTCTTTCTGAATCCGCACGATCGCCGAGAAGAACCGGTTCGACATCATGGCCCACAGCGTCAAGAGGTAGCCGGCGATCATGGGGACAAGCGCGCCAAGCTGCCAAGCCGGGAGAAACCGAGGGCCGCCGGCCACGCGCCGGTCCAGGCCAGCGACCAAACAGATGACCAGCGGGGCCATGGCGATCACCGCAACAATCGGCTTGTCCCAGTTCTTCGCGCCTTCTCTGGCCTTTGCCCGCTCGGCCATGAGGGCAGGGTCAAGAACCAGGGCGTTCACGAAGACGCTGATCAGGCAAAAGGCGGCAAAGACCCAGGCCATCGGCCAGGCCAGATCGCCCGAAGACAGGAACAGCAGGGCGCCGACCAGCAGGGCATAGACAGAGCCCTTGATGAGCAGAAGAAGAGCTGGGGCCTTTCTTCCGGGCGCCGGTGCGGCATCCGGAACAGGGTTCGGTGCGGTCATCATGCCCTCTCCGCCACTCTTATACACCGCACCGGACATGTTTTTCCACTCGCCGTCTTGCGGGGATCTTGAGCTTGACTCCTCCCGGCAGGCCAAACTGGTATAGACTAGTTGTAATGGAGCTGGGCGATGGAAACCGTTGGTTCTTTTGAAGCGAAGACCCATTTTTCCGCCTTGCTCGAACGGGTGGCGAAGGGCGAGACGATCACGATCACCAAGCATGGTGTCCCCGTAGCGAAGTTAGTGCCTGCCAACGCTCCTGCGAAGCGGAGCCGCGAGGAGGTCCTGCGCGACCTGGAAGAGTTTGGAAAGGGAAGAAGCCTCGGGGGACTCACCTTCCGACAACTCATCGACGAGGGGCGCCGGTTTTGAATCGAATCGTGCTGGATGCTTCGGCTGCCTTGGCTTGGTGCTTTCGCGAAGAGGCGCAAGACTACAGGAAACGCTGGCTATAGCTACCGAGCGGAACCTGACCGCTTACGACGCGGCCTACCTGGAACTGGCGATGCGTGAGGGCGCCCAGTTGGCGACACTGGATGGTGACCTGCGGAGGGCGGCTACCGAAGCCGGCGTCAGAGTAATCTGAGGGATGGTACAGAAACAAACAGGCCGCCGGCGGTACCAGTGGGGCTAACCGAATGCTTTCCGCAGGATCTCGAGGCTTTTCGGAACGGCGGTGGAAGCGTCCTCGTTGCCTTCCATTTCCAGCGACACGTAGCCGCTGAAATTGGCTGCTCGAAGGATCTTGGCAATCCGCTGGTAGTCGAGATCGAGCGTGTACCAGACCCCGCCGCCATGGTAGGTCTTGGCGTGCACCACGGTGGCGTAGGAAGCAAGCCGCTCGATTTGCGGGTAGGGCTCGCCCGGGAAGTTGCCGCAGTCGAGCGTCACGCCCAGCCACGGCGAGGCGATGGCCTTGCGGATGCGCAGCACACCTTCGACGCTGGTGGTCAGCCCCCAGTGGTTTTCCAAGGCCAGCACCACGCCGGCCTTCTCCGCCGCCGGCAGGCATTGCTCGATCGAATCGATGCACCAGGCAAAGGCGTCATCGTTCGTGTAGCCGGCCAGGGGTGGCTCGTCGCCCTTCAGCTTCATCAGCTCGTCGAACGACTTCACCGTCTTCCACCGCCCGGAATTCAGGCGGATGGCCGGGATGCCCATCTGCTGCGCCAGGTCGATGCAATGCTTGGTGTGATCGATGTGCTTTCGGCGCTCCTCTTCCTTGGGCGAAACGAAGTCCTGATGGATGGAAAGCATCACCAGGTCGAGGCCGTTGGCAAAGGCCAGCCGCTTCAGGCGGTTCAGGTAGGCCGGCGTTTCCTCTTCCATCTGGCGATGCAGGACCTCGACGCCGTCGAAGCCAATCCGGGCGGCGGTTTCGATGACCTTGTCGATGGGGTATTTCGGGCCTTGGAAATGCCAGTAGGAATAAGTCGAGACCGCCAGCCGAGTGCGCCGCGGCTTGGGCGCCTCAGCGGCGGGCGAGGGCGCAGCCCCCAGCAACCCAGCCACGGCCGCGGGCGCCGCCGCGAGTGCCGTTCTTCGCGTGATCTTCATTTCGTTCGCCTCCCTGCCGGTCCATTGTAACGCCGGCGTCTCGCCCAATGTTACTTGATTAACAAAGCCGCGAAGCGACGGTTGAGCTTAGGAGAAACAAAAAGGCCCCCCGGCATGGCCGGGGGCCTTCTGCGCAATGGGAATGCAAGAGCGGCCGTCCGCAGGGCCGGATCGGCACCCCTACATTCAATTCACAGCATGCGCCAGGCCGGTTCGGAGGCAAGGTCCGCCTGCCGCGAGCGGGGCGCTGGCGAAGAGATGCGGTGCGCGGACTGGCGCGGCTACATCTTCCTCACGGCGTTTGCGCCATTCAACGTCACCCAGATGTTGGCGCCGTCAAAAGCCACTCCCCATGGCCGGGTTCCCGCGGCATAGGTGCCCAGCACCGTGCCGTCGCTGGCCCGCAGCTTGGTGACGCTGCTGCTGACATTATTCGTTACCCAGATGTTGGCGCCATCAAAAGCCACTCCGACCGGCACGCTCCCCACGGCATAGGTGCCCTGCACCGCGCCGTCGCTGGCCCGCAGCTTGGTGACGTTGTTGCTGCTCTGGTTCGCTACCCAGATGTTGGCGCCATCAAAAGCCACTCCCCATGGCACCCTCTCACGGCATAGGTCCCCTGCACCACGCCGTCGTTGGCCCGCAGCTTGGTGACGTTGTTGCTGCCAGAATTCGCTACCCAGATGTTGGCGCCGTCAAAAGCCACCCCCGTCGGGGCGGATCCAACGGCAAAGCTGCCTACGACGGTGTTGACATCGTACCAGCGGAGCAGCGCGATAGCCAGCATGTTCGCCGCTGTCGGTCCTGGCGGGCCCGCCGGCCCGGTCGCTCCAGTGGCACCCTGTGGCCCTTGCGGACCCGGGGGGCCGACTGACCCCGCCGACCCGGTATCACCCTTCAATCCTTGCAGACCCTGCGAGCCTGCCAGCCCGATTGGTCCCGCCGGCCCTGCTGGCCCAGTCGCGCCGGGGTCACCTTTCAATCCTTGCGGGCCCTGCGCGCCTGCCGGTCCGATTGCTCCCGCCGGCCCTGCTGCCCCAGTCGCGCCGGGGTCACCTTTGGAGCCTTGCGGGCCTGTCAGCCCTCGCGCTCCCGCCGGCCCCGCCGGTCCCTGCGGACCCATCGGACCGACCGGGCCCACGGCCCCAACGGTCAAATCGAACGAGTCGGACCCGTCGCTTCCCGGCCCCGATCGCACCGTCAGCAGATAGTCTCCAGCGCTCACGTGTTGCGGCAGCCTCGCTATGATTCGTTCGTCGCTCGAGCTTGAGACCACCAACTCAGTCTCTCCCAGTTTCACTTCCGGGGTTTTTGTCCCGAGGTTTTTCCCTGTGATCGTAATAATGTTGTTTGAGAAGTTGACTTGCGCGCCGGTGATCACAAGTTCTTTGGGCGCCTTCTGAGCAAGCAGCGCCGATGACGCGCACACCAGCGCCACGATGCCGACCGCAATCGTCCGCAGCGACATAACGACCTCCGTCCTCTCTGGATTTGATTTGGCGGTAGGCAGGTCGCCGATAGGTGGCGCAATGTTGGGGAATTGGCCTGGGCTAAGTCACCGCCCAGGGCGATCGCACCGCTTGGCGGGACTGTACGCAGGTTCTAGCCCAACTTCCGCACTACTGTCGTAGTATTGTGCAGCTTTCGCGAGCCTTTGGTTCGCATTGTCCTTTGTTTCCTTCACCGCTGCCGTTCCGATGCAAAAATAGTGACTAACGGAGCCGGGGTTGATTTGAACACTTTATTTGTCTTTTGTTCACATTTCTATTGACAACTATCGGCGCCGTGTGGCAAATAGCGGTTGATGCCGATCCCATTGCTGCCGAATGCCTTCCTGGGATTGGTTGATCCTCGCTGCACCCATTCTCCGCCGAAAAGACCCTGCAAATAGTGACTGAAAAAATCGCAAGTCCTTATTTTTCAAGGGCCGTTTTCAAAAAGTGCGGAAGTCAGGCTAGTGTCGTGTCAAGCTCTATTTAGTAATAGTTGACGGCGATGTCGATAATGATCGGCGGCGCCGCGAGAAACAAAAAGGCCGCCGGCGTGAGCCGGCGGCCTCTTTGCGCTCAATAACCAATTCA
>Ga0315284_10004030_pt1 | contig 20847 bp, 40 predicted proteins | sample YL17G09_16_MG_FD_203696 | JGI IMG/M metagenome (GOLD analysis project Ga0315284, IMG submission 203696) | Sediment microbial communities from Yellowstone Lake, YNP, Wyoming, USA - YL17G09_16 | ecosystem: Environmental > Aquatic > Freshwater > Lake > Sediment | place: USA: Wyoming | collected...
AAGGAAATAAGAAATGGTTTGATAAACTTCCAATAAGGATAAGAGATAGACTAATGACTTTTGAATTAGTCAGGAGATTAAATTGATAATGAAAATGAAAACTGAAATAAAAACAGATAAGTGGGATATATCTAATTTTGAGATGACCGACCATCAAGAACATATAGACTATATGAAAGATACAGGTTCCGGAATTTATGTGTGGACTGGAACATTAAATACTGATAAAGGTTCTTTCAACTTTAGTTGGACAGATGAATGGACAGAAGATAATGGTGGAGACTGTGGAGAAATAACTTCTCTAAAACCAAAAGATATGTCTAAAAAAGATTGGGAAGAACTTAAAGAATGGATGCTCGAATATATAGAAGAAGAGTATTCAAAGAATAGACAAGAATGGAGAAATGACTAAAATGAAAAAGAAAAAGAAATATGACGAAGATTTTGGAATAGGTGTTTGTGATTTAGACTTTGAAGAATGTTTAGGCAGAAAACCTAAAGATGAAGATGAGTTTATGAAGTTCGCTCACTTATGCAGAAAAGGATTAGAAGGACAAATAGATTGGGGAATACTCTATCAATGTGTCCAAGAGGAAATGAAATGATAATAAATATGCCTTATGAACAAAGAGTAAGACTTTGGAAAGCATTAAAAAGAGTAGCACACAAAAACCAAATAGAAATGCCTCAATATGTCTATGATGAGTTTAACGATTGTATGAAGACTATTGAAGTCAAAAGCGAACTGAAGTATATGTTAGTTGAGCATTATAATCTTGATACAACATTTACTTTTGAAGCCTATGATGAAATGGATTTCAAATCAACTAAAGAAGCAGATAGACTAAAGGAGATGTTTGAGGATTTCTTTAAGGATAAGAAAGAATGGAATATGATACTCTTGATAAACCTTAAAAGTATGAGAGTATATTATCTCAATAAAGAGATAAAAGGTGAGAAAATTAAATATGTAAAAAAAGCGATATGAAATCTAAATTAAGAAAGAGTTTTGAGTCTTATGGAAAATGGTGTGATAAAAATAAAACATATTCAAGTGGGTGGATAATATGGAAGATATTTTTTAAAGAGAGGAGAATAAAATGAAAAGAAAAATTTGGAATAGCAATGATTTTGTCTATGAACTTGATGAAGAGACATTTTTGAGTAGTGATAAGAATGTAATATGGATAACGAGATGTCCTACTGAAAGAGAAAGTGATACTGATGTATATCCTGAAAATTTAGAACTGGAAGGAGATGCAGAAGGGTGTAGTGAGGTTCATCCCCTCATTGATACTTATTCAACAGATAAGTATATAGAAATGAGTGAGGATATCTTAAAAGAAATAAAGAGGTTAAGGTCAAATGGAAAAGACTAAGAAATGTGTATGTGGTGCAGATATGGTATTAACAAATGATGGACATCTGATTTGCTCTCACTATTTTAAAGTAGTTAAAAGAGGAATATCAAAACAAAGGCAAATCATAGATGAGATGGCTGAAAGGTTAAATTTTGAAGCCGAGGAAGTTGTATAATGCATTACACATACAATATAGAGAACTGGTGTTCCTCTGCAAAAAGACTTTTCCTTGGAAAGGTTACTGAATTTGTAAAAGAGTATCAGTCAGAAGAATACAAGCAAGGTAAGAATGATGGAACAAGTCCTTATGTAGAAATAGATGAACCTGAATATAATAATGTCAAAAATATATCTATAAAAAGAATGACACATTTGACAGATAAACAACAACAGAAAATAATTTCAGGAACAGAATTGTTATATAAGACTTGTGAGAGATTGATGAATACTGATGTTTCTCTTGATGAGATACACAGATATCAAATGGAGGAATAATGACAAAAACAAAAACGAAACATAAGAAAAGTAAAACAATTATATGTGAATGTTGCAAAAGAGAAACTCCAAATTATGGGTGTAATAAGTATTGTAATAATTGTTCTTTACATTTAAAGAACTTAAAAGAAAAATTATCACAATATAAACGAGTCATAAAAAAGTTAAGAGGACAAAGAGGATTTGAGAAATGTTTTATTTGTGGAGAATGGAATATGAACATTAAATCACATATAAAATTTAAACATAAAGGAGAAAAAATAAAATGAAAAACAAAAATATGCAAATAGAAGAAATATCTATTGATAAGATTAAGAGTAATCCTTTTCAGATGAGAGAGGAAATAGGAAAAGAGCCCTTACAAATCTTAATCAATAGCATAAGGGATAGAGGATTGTTTAATCCAATAAGTTTATTGAAAGAAGGTAATGAGTATATAATCGTGAGTGGGCATAGAAGATTGGCCGCATTTAAGAAGTTAAAGAAAAAGACAATACCTGCAATCGTCAAACCTAGAAGGAAAAATGGAACAGAACTGAAGATTGATTTATGTCACGAGAATTTAGTAAGAGAGGATTTAACTCCTATTGAAAAAGCATTATCAATAAAGTTATTGATTTCACAAATTGATAGCACTAAAGATGATGTGGATAAGATGATGTCTCTTATTGGAGTTTTAAAGAACTATAACAGGAGAGGTTATATTCCAGAACACAGAAGAGAACAAACACAAGACTTTGAAGATGATGATATCTTTAAATTAGAAAGGATATTAAGAAGTATTGGTGTATCTTCCAATAATGCTATGACATACCTTTCACTTTTAGCTTTGCCACAGGAAATAAAGAAAGCCTTATGCTTTAATAAGAAAGGAAAAGAATTCACAGAAAAAATTTCTGTAAAAAAAGCCGAGCATTTAGCAAGGATAAAAGATCAAGAATACCAGATGTTTGTATTCAAAAAAGCACTTGGTAAAAGAGCAACTGGAAAATATGTTCAGGCAATGGCAGATATGTATGTAAAGAAAGTTAATGCAGGAGAATGGAAAGGTTTTCAGAAAAAAGCCAATATGTGTGTGTTTAATAAATTCAAGAATGAATTACAGAAATTAGAAGAATTATCAGAGAGTTCAAGGAAACTTTCGGGTAATTTAGCAAGTTTTAGAGTAGATACTTTAATCAAGTTAGAGGCTACCATAGAAAAGACATTATTTATTTCTTCTATGATAGATTTGAAAAGAGAACTTGATACTCTAAGAAATAGAGTTAATGAAAAGTTAAGAGATAAAGGTTATTCAGAAGTAAAGAATAATATTGATACTTTTGAAGTAGCCTTAAGCCCTATGACAAACAGGGATATGTTAAGATTTACTTTTCCTGCAAATGTTAGGAAAGAATTAAATTTACCTATGGATAAACCAACTGCCATAGAATTAAAAGTTGTTGGTATCAAAACAAATAAAGTAAATGAGTTGAAAAAAATAATAACAACAAGGAGTAACAAAATGAAAGACAGAAGATGTATAAACTGTAAAAAGCCTATATCACCACAGAACAAAAGAGGAAAATGTTATGGGTGTATAGAAAAAGAAAGAGAAAAATTTGCGAAAGCAAAGGCTAAAGAAATTGAAATAGATAAGAAAGATTTAGTAAGGGAGTCGAACTTTCAGGAGTTTGGAATATGAGTGATGAAACCATTATGACGAATACAAAACAACAAAACTTAAATAAGAATGAGGACACAGAAAGTAATAAGGACACAGAAAGTAATAAGGACACAGAAAGTAATAAGGACACAGAAAGCAATGAAAGGAGAGCAAAAATGCCCGTCAAAAGAAAAACAAGATACATAGAATTTACTGATGGTAGACATCATCATACTTTTACTGTCAGTATTAAGAAAACTGAAAATGGACAGTTTATCCAGTCAAAATCAATTACAATCAGAGATTTGACAGATACATTGAATGTTGAGAAGTTATTGGCTTGGTTTGAAGAAACCATAAACAATAAATCATTTTCTAAACCCAGACCTAAAGAAGAAGATTTAGTGAATGGGTTTAGCAAAGATACCAGTGGTAAAATCGCAAGTTTAAGAGAACTTAAAATGCGAGGATTAACTCAATATCAAATAAGAGAATACTATAAAGAGAAAGGTATCTTATATAGCGAAGAAGATATCCAAAGAATGATTATTGATTTGAGAATGGCTGATTTAAAAGGTAAGAAAGAAGAACCTAAATCAAAAGAGGAGGAAAAATAATATGACATTTAAAAGTATGGATGATATTGAAAGAGAAAAAAACGAAGAACAAAGGAAGAAACTAAAAGAAAATATAACTGAAGATATTACAGATATCTTCGGGGGGTTTCTTAAAAAAAGCAAAGAAGAAAAAATAAAAAGAAAGAAAGCTCAACCATTTTGGAAGAAATTAATAAAGTTTCTCTTTATTGTAGGATTATTAATTTTAGTATTGAATTTTGTATTAGGTAATTTTTGGTTGTTTAAATTCTTTGTTAAGAGTTTGTTTGGTAAATAAATTATAGAAGGAAAATGAAAATGGAAAAAGCAGAAAACTTTATATTTTTCGCAACGAGAAGTAAAGAACTTGCTCTTATGCGAAAAGTTAAGCCCACAGCAGTTGATTCGTGGGCAGGAGGAATATCTTATAATGGGAGGACTTTTGATGAAGCAATAGCAGATACTTTAAGCAAAGTAAAAATATTTGAGATTGATGATACAAAGAAAAGACTATTAGCTATGACTGATACACCTAAAAATAATGAAGAATACATAAGGCTTCCTTTTAATGAGATATTTTTAGATGTTAGTTTCACAAAAGATGAGTTAAAACATCTTGCAGGAATTGAAACTAAATATGCTAAAGAGATAAAAGGTATTGCTGTAACTAAGGGTAATTTTGTATTAAAAGTTGATGATGATTTAGTCCAATCCCTTGAAGATTTTAAAAGCAGAAATAGTGTAGGTAATGGATTGAGAATGACAGTTTGTTCTATATTAGATGCTGAAAATAGAGATTATGTTGAATTTGATGTATTTAATAGGAATGTGGATATAAGTGATGAGGAAATGGAACAGATAACAGGACATAAGATGAATAATATTGAAGTAATAGAAAGTCCCGGTTCTGATCCAAATTTAAGGAATTTTGTCCATAAGTTTGTATTGAACTTTTTGAACTTTTTACATAATCCTGAAGTTGAATATATAGAACATCAAAGAAGTGAAAAGAATATACAACGAAAATTAAAGGCAGGTAAGGTAGTCGTTCCAAGCACTATGATGATAAAAGTAACTGGGAAATTACAAATATATCTTGATGATATGGAAAATAACCAAGGTGTGTGGGAATACTCGCATAGGTTTTGGTGCCGTGGACATTTTAGAAATTTACAAGCCGATAGATATATAGAAAAAAAGAGAATATTTATATTGCCTTTTATCAAAGGTAGAGGATTACTTATAGAAAAAGATTATGAGGTGAAATAAAAAATGGAGAAAAAAATGAAAAAAACAAGTAAGAAAGAAATGGAGAAACAAAAATATATGGAGGTAAAAGTTAAACCTGATAAACCCGATTTAGCAACAGAATCTATAAAGGTATGGATAACACCAGGCAAGAAAAAGAATAATCAAATAATGTTAAAACCTGACGAGATTGTTATTCCCGTAGAGGAGTTTGCTGTAAAACTTGATGGATTCAGGAAAATTGTTAATAAAGACGACAAAGAAGAAAAATTAGTTTTAGCATTGAAGTTTAATGAACAAAATGGTAATGTTGTTGTATATATACCTGAAAATGTTACCAAAGACGAATATGAAGGTGTCGCAGGAATTTTATCAGATATAAAAAGGGATTTCCCTAAAATGCAGATGATAACAATTGAGGAATATATACAACCCCTTATGCCTGAAATAAACACAATAAGAAAGACGAGTAAATTAAAGAAAGAAGGAAAATTAAACATAATAGATGAGGAGGAGTGTTAATATGGTTAGAAAAATAAATCACGAGCAGTTGAAACAAGTAATCAGAATACTTTATGAAAATCCTGACAGAGATGGGAAGAAAATTCCGGGTATGTGTTATGGGTCCTTTGGAATAGGCAAATCTCAAAGCATTAAACAAGCATCAAAAATGTTGGCTTTCTTGCGAAAGAAAAAGTTTGTAGAATGGAACCTATTAACTTACGAACAGAAGCTAGACATAATTGAGAATAATAAATATAAAGAATTATTTATTTACTTTGATATAAGGCTTGCTCAATTTGACTCAGTAGATATTCGTGGATTGCCCGACTATAGTAAGTTAAGAAGATGGGTTGAATGGAGATATCCTTTCTTTGTAGAGATATTACAACATCCTGATAGTGATGGAATATTGTTTTTTGATGAAATAAATCTTGCTACTGATATGACATTAAAAAGTTGTTATCAGATTTTACACGATAAAGTGATTAGTGATGTAAAGATAAACTATAATTGGCTAATTTTAGCTGCAGGAAATCTGGAAACAGACAGGTCAAATGTTCAAGATATGGTGCCACCATTAAAAGATAGGTTATGTGAATTTGAGTTAATTCCACCATCAAATAGAGAGTGGATTAAGTGGGCTTTAAGTGTTGGAATTAATGCAAAGATTATTGCATACCATACTTGGAAAGGAGATATGTTAAGGAAAATAAATTATAAAGACGGACAAAAATTCACTTCGGAAAGGGGATGGCAAAGAATCGATGCCATAATGAATCTACCTATAAGTGATATAGAATTAATAGCAGGAACTTTAATAGGCGAAGGTGTTGCTGTTGAGTTTGTAGATTTCTTGAAGTTACAAGACAAAGTAAATTTAGATGAGATTGTAAGAAACCCTGAAAAGATAAGAACAGTAACAGATGTTGGACAGAAATATTTTGTTATATCAGGATTATCTGAGAAATATGCACAAGATGGAATGACTTTTGAACAGTTATTTGCTATATCAGTAGTCCTTGAAGATAGTAAAAGTGGGGACTTTACTGCTTTGTTATGGAGATTTTGTTCTAAATTAAGCAAGGCTAAGTTTAGAAAAGACTTCACTACTAAGGAGTTGAAACATTCGTTAAGAGATAAATTTTACAGATATCTTACAGATTAGGAGAAAAAATGGATAATAGACAAATGATGAAACAAGAGAAAGATATGTATGCCCTAAGGAGAGAAAGAGAAGAGTTGATTTTAAAACTCATCTCTAATCTCCATAGGGGGACTATAAATAACCTCTTGTTTAAGAAAGATAGCCAAGGAGAACCAAGAATATATGAAATAGTATATTCTAATGAAAGTTATTATCCCCCGATTAAAAAAAGAAACATACCTATTACAGATGATAACTTAACTCATTTAAGAGATTTAATGATAAGAAATATACACGACATAGCAAGCAAATTAAACCCTGAATATTTGGATATATTAGAGTTTCTTTTGGAAAAAATTGAAAGAAGTTGGAACTGGGAAACTATTGATGAGATAAAGAAAGATATAGAAGAAATAAAGAAAAGGTGTTGTAACATATTAATGTTACTGGTAATCGAGGAGGATTAAAATGTTAAAAACTGAAATTAAAAGAGAAGAGATTGATGAAAGGATAATGAAAGCAAAGATTAGGATAGTCAATGGTAATCCTTATTTTGCTTATCTTACTTTGTATTTAGCAATAGAGGAAGACACACAGAATTTAATGGATCCTTGGGCTGGAATGTGTATCACACAAGATGATATAATATTTTATCGCCCAGATTTTGTCAAAGAGATAAACGATAATCAATTAATATTTTGTATCCTACACGAAGTAAAACATAGAGCTTTCTTACATCTTGAAAGAAGTAAAGGAAAACATCAACTAAGATGGAATATTGCTATTGATTTAGTTGTTAATACATTACTCAAAAATAATGGATATGAACCACCAAAAGGAGTTATACTTCCAACAGATAAAGATACTTTCACTATTTTAGGAAAGACAATAAAGAATATAAGTAGCAAGAGTGCTGAAGAATTATTCGATGAACTTCCTGAAATGCCTGATTTCCCAAATCAGAAGATTTATGTTGGATTTGATTCGCATATAAAAGGCAAGGGGAAGAAAGGACAGGGAGATGGAAGTGGAAATGAAAGTGGTAAAAATAATAACGAAGGATATGGAAAAGATTTAAGTGACTCAGAATTAAATGAAATAGAACAAGAATGGCTTAATAGAGTTCAAACAGCAACAATACAAGCAAAACAAAGAGGAACACTACCCAAAGGTATAGAAAGATTTATAGAAAAATTATCTGAAGTAGAAATACCTTGGTATGTATTATTGCAAAGATATGTAAAAGAGTCTATTCCTGTTGACCAAACTTGGATGAAAAGGTCTTCTAAATCATTGGCTTGTGGAGTTTATTTACCGAGTGTAACCAAAGAAAAAATAGATGTTGTTATTGCAGTAGATGTATCAGGAAGTATAAATCAAGATGAAATTGATAAATTTATCTCAGAGATAATAAGTTTAGCAAAAACATACAAAGAAACAATTAGTATGAAGATATTTTTCCACGATACAAAGATACAAACTGAATACGAAATAAAGGAGGGAAATATACAAAAGATATTAGAAATGAAATTTCGTGGTGGTGGGGGAACTGAATTTAATGGAATAGTCAAAGAAATGGAAAATAATAAAATGTATAGAAATACTAAGATTTTAATATGGTTAACGGATGGAATGGGCAATAAAGTAACAAGAGAACGAAATTATCCTATTATATGGATACTGACAAAAGAGGGGACTGATGAGTGTATTAAGCACAATACCCAAGATAAGATAATTCGTTTAAAACTAAAATAAACAGGAGTAATGAAAATGAAAACGAAAATGAAACAAGAGATAAAAAACGATATAGAGTTTTTAGATATAAATGGTGGAATTTTCTTTAAAGAACATTTAGAGAAATTACTAAAAATGATACCTAAGGACAAAGAGATGATGTTAATCATCAAGAAAGGTTCGTTGGGTATGTATAAAACTAACAAAGGGGGTGATGAAAATTCCAAACTGGTGTTATAACTCCTTAACAATAACAGGATATGTAAAAGAACTAAAGAGATTTAGAGATTTTGCTAAAACCGAGAACTATTATAAAAAAGAGGAAGTGGATAAAGATAATGTTTTGGACTTCTATAAGTTTGTCCCATTTCCACCTGATATAGAAGCCAAAGAAGAAATAGCAAAGGAATATCACGACTTATGTGAAAAAGAGGATAAAGGACAATTAACACAAGAAGAAAGAGAAGAGTTGGCTTTAATGAGGATAGAGAATGATACAGCAGATCTAACCTATGACTTTGACTCTAACTCTTGGTGTAGTGCTAATTGGGGAACAAAATGGAATAGTTGTTATGCAGAAGTCCAAGATGATATAGAGGATATTAAAGATAATGAAGATGAAGATTGTTTAAGATATTCTTTTGATACTGCTTGGGGACCTCCTTGTCCAATAGTCCTTGCTATGTCAAAGATGTTTCCAAATTTATCGTTTAGTTTATTCTATGAAGAAACAGGAATGGATTTTGAAGGGGATTTTAATTGCATTAGAGGAATTATTGTAAAAGATGAAGATAGAGAAAGTAGCACCGTTAAGGAGTGGCAAGAGGAAGCAGAAAGAGAAGAAAATAAAGAATTTATAGGAAGTCTATTTGGAGAGGATATAAATAAAACTATGGAGGTATTAAGATGAAAAAAGAAATAACTATAAAGATAATTTTAGAAAATGAAAGATTAGATGAATGGGAGAATGGAAAGATAAGTCTAATAGATTTAATAAGCAATGTTCTAAAAATTCGCCAAGAAGATGTTGATGTTTTTGGGGCAAGGAAAATAAAATGAACACTTTAACTAATATATTTGAGAAAAATAATCCTAACTTTTTGGAGATAGATAAGTTAAGAAAAGAATATGAAGAATTGCACAAGAGCAGATTTCAAGCATTAATAAAAATTAAGAAGTTATATGAAATGGTGTTTAAAGGTATGTCTCACAAAAGAGTTCATGTAGAATTTTTTAAAGGATATAGGATATATGCTTCGAGAGTAGGCATACTATATTCAAGAGGTGATGCTGTTTCCAGTAATATTTATTCTATTGTTAATGAACCATTTTTCATAGAATATCTTTATCATACAGGATTAGAGGATTGTAGGGCTTTTAGAGGGCTAATAAAACAAAAAGAGTTATCAAAACTTAAAAAGTTCTTGAAGGATTATAAACTGCTGAAAGAAGAACCTAAAGTTATGCTTGAATTAGATACTCCAATACAATTAAAGAAACCAGTTATAGGGTTTAAACTTAACCCCTTTGAAGTAGCAAATGTATATAAAATAACATTAGAGAGTGCAGAAAACAAACACTTGGGCCTGATGATGTTTGATAATGTTAATCGGCTTATTGACAAGATCGACTTTAATCTTATTGATTTCTCGATGTCGGGACTGAAAGATAAAATATATATAGAACAAACTTTTAAGTATATTAAACAAATATTTGAAAAGGAAATCAGAAATGAAAAAAAAGAGATTAATGGACTAAATGCTTTTTATGAAAAAATAAAAGCAAACTTTTCAGATTATTTATTGCTCGAAGCTATCGAGAGAGAGGACTAATGACAAAAGATTTTTTCTTCTGCGTGTGCGAAGAATGTTCTTCCATTTTTTGGATCGAATATGTAAAAGATGAAAAAGGAAAAGTGAATGGTAGAATAAACCATTTGACTAAAGAAGGATTACAACAATTCCCTTGGAAAATAGATATTCATCTTTATGACAGTTTTTCAAAAATGAACCCTATACAAAAGAAATTCCAAAGACGATGGATATCCTATGATTATGAAGATTTAATCTGTAATGATTGTGAAAATAGGTTGCATCCAATACCTTTTGGAGATATTGATAAAAAACAAAGGATATCAATATTTAATATGAATAGTGAAGATAGGATTGATTTTGCGAACAGCTATAAAATAGTGAAAGTGTTGGAGAAAGAAAATGACTAAAAGAAAAAAAAGGAATGGAGATATGAATAAAAAATATAAAAAATATAAATATAAAATGAATGTAATAACTTCGGTTTGTCCGAATTGTTTTGGTAAGAAAATTTATTCTATTGATGGAATTAACTGGGAATGTTCAGAATGTTATCATAAAGTAAGTTTATATAGCAAAAAAACTAAACATAAAAAATGGGTTTAAGGAGATTAAAATGGAGAACGAAAATGAATATGAAGAAATGATTAACTTTGCAAAACAAAGAAGTCAAGAGATTTTAGATAAAGGCGAAGAAATAATGCCGATGTGTATGGCTTATAGGAAAGACGACACAATAGAAATAATAGGTGTGCTTTTCCAAACCGAGAATAAAGAAGAGATAAGGCTGTCCTTAAAAAGACATCTTTTGGGCAAGCCCTTGCAAAAATATATGGTTGTCTTTGATGCAAAGATGACAATGTATGATCCAAAAGATATGAATAAAGCAAAGGTTATGGATACAGTATTGATAACTATCTATACACCCCAAAATAAAATGATGAGAGCATACCCTTACTCTTCAAATAAGAAGTTAAAAGAAAATGAAGTAATCAAGATGGATGGTAGAGATAAAATGTTCGATTGTTGGGATATCTGGGGAGAGGAAGTTCCTTTCAACGATAAAGAACAAAACAAATATCAAAACTTTAAAGATGACAATCCCGACTTATATAGAGGATTAGATAAGAAATTAGACAAAGATAGAGATAAAATAAAAGAGGTTAAAGAAAAAGGAAAATTAGAAAGAGTTGAGATGGCCCTTAATTTTCATATGGATATCTATCGATATAAGAACAAATCAGTTCTGGAAGTATTTAATGGTGCAGGTAAAAACTTCATCTCGACTAAAGTAATCGACGATAAAAACTTTGAAGAAAAAATAGAAGAACTTAAAAATATATTAGAGAGAATAAAATAAATGGACACTTATTATTTTTATTTTGCAGTATTGATAATATTCTCTATATTTGGTGTATATATTTATTTCAAAAAAGGAGAAAAATTCAATAGACAGGAAGTCCTAAACCTTTTTTTGATTAGTTGTGGACTTAGGGTTTTTGACTTTATATCTACTATCTATTTTACAAGCAAGTTAGGGATAGATATGGAAGGGAATATTTTAGCGAGAATATTAATGTATATGTTCGGAACTTATGCAGGATTATTTATATGTTCAGCTTTTTTAATTCCCTTGACTTTCTTTCTTTTCGTTGCTGTTAATTACTCAACAAGAAATGGAATTGCTTGGAAGATCTTTAAAATTATTGTTATTATTACGGGTATAATGGTTCCTATAATCAATTTTGCAAGCACTAATATTTATAAATAAGTAGTGGAATAAATCAATTATGGTAAAAAAGAAAAAACAAAAAAGTCAGAAAAGTTCGACTCCCTTACCCTCTTATTTGAGAGCAGGAATTCATCACTTTGAGACTAATAAAAATGGAAGGTTCTTTAATACTCCTTGTTGTAATGCTAATTTTAAAGGTATAATGATAAATGGTAATTCCTATATAATCTGTGAAAAGTGCAGTAAAAAAGTTGGTATTTTTGGACAAGAACCTTTAATTGAAGTAATAGCACCACTCAAAGGTAAAAATAAAAATTATTTAACTATAAATGACATTGAAGGAGAAAATACAGAAACATATTTTACTGACATCTACGATGGAGATTTCTTGATGGTGTGGAAAGATGAAATGGATTGTTATTTTTTCCAAACACTAAATGTTACACTACACTTTGATAAAGATGAATGGAAAGAATTTCGTAAAGATTTGACGAGGTTTAATGACTTATGATGAATACAAATATTTATAAACATAGTATGTTAAGGTTATCTATCTGTTACAAAAATTGGTGTATCTATACAAACAATTCTTTAACAGTTATGGAACATTAAAATTTGTTGCAGATAGGTAAGAAGTTTTTGGTTACCTCCTTGCTCAAAGGTGTGGGGTAGCCCATAACTACCCCACATATTAAAATACAAAATGAAAAAAACAAAAAAGGATGATATGATGAAAGAAAAAGCATTTTATGTAGAAGATGATGTGATGGCTAATAATCAAATACATAAAAGAACAATTACAGGTGAAAAATTATTATCAGAGTTTATCAAATTTCACAAAAGATGTATTATTATTCGAGACTTACATTTATAAACGAAAAAATCAGATAAATAATGAGGAAAAAGAAAATGAAAATAAATTTACCGACAACATTTGGTTCAATACTTGGTTGGTTTGTAGTCATGCCTTTTATTGAAACTATTATCAATATATTATTTTTTCCTATTCCTTTCATTGAAAGAACACCTATGGAAAGTCTTGAATATAGTATTGCAGGAATATGCTTTGCTATATTTTTAGGACTTGCTTGGGGATTGTGGGAAGATTTAATTGAGGCAAGAGAAAAACACAATAAAATGATGAGAGAATATAGACGGACAATGGAAAAATTAATAAAAATAAATGAGGAAAAGAAAATGAAATATAGAGGAAAACAAAATGGTAGACAATAAACAAATTGATGATGAAATGAAAAAAATACTGGGAGAGGTATTGTTAAATCCCGAACCCGAGCCAGTTAAAACAACAAATGTAAATGTTGTTAAGGCAAAAACTCCAAATGTTGTTAAACCTATAGAAAATCCTGTCAAACAAGCAGATGTTAAAATAGGAGAATTTAAACCTAATACAGTTACAGTTACAGTTCCAGTCGCAAAAAAATCAATAGAACAAAAACCAATTATTGAGAAACCTATGGAATTTATAAAATTTAATAGTGATCCAATATCGCCTTTGATAATCAAAGAGATTTCTGACTTTAATCCTCATTGCGAAATGATTACTTTCTCAACTTTATTTGCGATAAGCCATTGGAAAAGCATAATTAACATAAGCCCTTGTGGGCAAGGCAAGTCAAGGAGCACAATAGAATTGTTAGATTTGCTTGGAATAGATTATTCTGTATTGAGTGGACATATCACTCCTAAAAAGTTTTTCCAAGAGTTGAGAAAAGATGGAATACTAATTATTGATGAGGGAGCATTAATCTTAGGTAATAGAGATATACAAGATTTATTATTAAGTGCCTTCCAAAATAAAGAAGTGAAGTGGGAAACTGATAGAACATCATTAAGTCATCATTTTAAAGGGATAATCTTATGCAATGCTAATCAAATAAATGGGAACTCGGACATACAAAAGGCTGTAATGGATAGATGTATTGTCAATAGACTGAAATTGTCAAGCAAAGACATTAACGAAAAAATAAAAAGCAAGATAGATTATGAACCTAACTTTGATGTTTGGTATGTGATAATGGAAAATCTAGGATTATTAGATTGTTCTAAACAAAAAAAATTCTATAATCTGGACCCTATCACGACAAATGTCGTCGTGTCGTGTCGCCTGTCGTGTCGCCTGCCTCAAAAGGCTATTAACTTAAAAACTAACCTTTTTAAGACTTTAATAGAAAAAAGCGACAAAACCAAAAATATAACAGAAAAGGATATTAAAAAAGAATTATGTAAGAGATTAGAAAGATTACACTCATTAGAATCTATGAGGGCATTTGAAAAATTGGAATTAATTGCTTCGTTCTCTTATGCTTTATTTAAGGACTTTAGTTTGGTAGATGTTTTCTTGCCTTTAATGAACTCGGATGCTGTGTATACTATTGCTTCATTAAGCATACCTAATGCTGAAAAAGTTAAAATGATTGCAGCAGAAGAAGAATGTTCTATTAGGACAGCACAAAGACATTTGAAACAACAATTAAAAAAAATTGAAGGAGAGGGATTATAAGGGAGGATAAAATGCCACAGATACAATTTGATATGACAGAAGAAGAAAATACGATTGTAGATATTTATAGAATAAAATATAAGTTGAAAGATAAGAGGGAAGCTATCAAACATATGATTCAACGATTTGAAGTCAAGTATGAGGTTGAACTAAAATAAAAATCAAATACAATCAGCTGAAATAATATGAAAAAACTACCAATAATTTATAAACGAACTGAAAATAACACCATTCAACAATGGGAAATAATTGTATCTAATAATACTTATTTTACAAAAGAAGGATTGGTTGATGGAAAATTAACTGAGTCCAAACCCACCATTGTAAAAGGAAAAAGTGAAGGTCGTTCAAATGAAACATCACACGAAGAACAAGCTTTTTTAGAAGCAAAAAGAAAATGGGATAAAAAAATAGAAAAAGGTTATCACGAAAATGTTAAAGATATAGACGATGAAAGTAAATATTTTGAACCTATGTTAGCCAAGAAATATATGGATAGAAAAGATAACATAACCTTCCCCGTCTTAGTAAGCAAGAAAATTGATGGTTGCAGAATGATTGTTACTAAAAACGGACTATTTACAAGAAATGGAAAAAAATTTATTTCGTGTCCACATATCTTTGAAATATTAAAACCCGTTTTTATAAAACATCCAAATTGGATTATAGATGGCGAAATATACTCTCACGATATACCATTTGAAAACATAATGTCATTAGTAAGAAAAACTAAACCCACTCAAGAAGATTTGGAAGAGAGTAGAAAGGTAACTCAATTATGGATATTTGATGGAGTTGTTGATGACAAAAGTTTAGGATTTGAAGTAAGATGGGATATGATTAAATCAGAGATTTATGGATTAACAAGCAGTTCTAAGAGCATTGAATTTGTTAATAATATAAAAGTTAATTCTCACGAAGAAATAGAAAAAAACCACGACATATTTGTTAGGCAAGGATTTGAAGGATTAATGATTAGAATACCAAACTCTGTTTATGAAAATAAAAGAAGTTCTTATCTACTTAAATATAAAAAGTTTTTTGATGAAGAGTTCAAGATAATTGATATTGTGGAAGGTACTGGAAATAGAAGTAATATGGCCGGAAATTTAGTATTGGAAATGAAGAATAAAAAAACATTTAGTTCAACTATCAAAGGTGGCGAAGAATATTATAAAGAACTATTTAAAAATAAATCTAAATATATAGGAAAATTAGCTACTATCAGATATCAAGAACTTTCAGAAAATGGAGTTCCTCGTTTTCCAATATGTGTTGATATAATTAATGAAGGAGATAAATAATATGATATTCAAAAAGAATAAAAATGGGTGATCTAATTGAAGATGGTATTGCAGTTGAAAAGAGATATAGAGATAAGATACAAAAGGCTCTATCAAGCGAGCTTAGTGATGAAAGCAAGGTTGAACAGATTTCTATTGCAGGAGCAGAATATTTTACTGAAAAATTGAGGTTAATGTTTAGATTTTATGATGAAAATAGAGATGTGCAGAAGCAACTGGCACAAGAGAAGATAGACAAAGAAGTAGAATTGCTTGAAAAAAAGAAATTATTAATTGTCTTAACTAAAAAGGAATTACAAGCATTAAAGGTTATAGCCAAGAACAAGACTTGGGCCACTACATCTTTGATAGCAAAAGAAACTGGGCATACTTGGCTTACTATTAATAGATATATCGAAAGGTTTTTAGATTTAAAGATGATTGAGATTATTCCAACAAAAATGGTAAGGAAAAGGAGATATAAACTCCACATAGATTATTCCTTTGTAGATGAAGAAAATGGAGGCTAATAAAAATGACAAAAAAAATAAAGATAAAAATTGACCAAAGTGAATTTGAGGCTGAAGAAAGAACTTTTAGTTCAGGAAAAAAGGGCTTTGGTCTATACGGGAAAGTAGAGATAGAAGGCGACAGATATCAGATGATAGTCAATATTGTAAAAATTGAAAAAAAATAATGGAAAAAGTAAAAATAATTAGTGTTGAAAAAAGAGAAAGTTTTGTTAAGTTGGAGATAGAGTTTGAAGGAAAATGTTAAAATGAATTTAATACAATTTTGGGGAGAAGCACATATATTTTTTAAGGTATTCGTAGCTATAGGATTATTTACAATAATATTTACTATTATTACTTCGATAATAAAACAATTAAAAGAGAAGCAAGAAAATCCCAATGAAAAACAAAAAATATAATTGTCCAAATTGTAATAGACTAAACATAAGAAGTAAACCTATCAGAAAAAATACTCAGACTATCTGTCATTATTGCAGGAATACATTTAATGCTTATAGTAATTTTATAAGATAACATAAGATAATGACCCAAACACTAAATAAAAAAGAGAGTGAACGCTTCTTGAGGAAGATGCTGGAAACTGAGCAAAGACCTATTTCTAAAAAAGAAAAAGAACTTGCAGATGAAATCCGAAAGAATTTTCCTGAAATCGGACATCGTATAGTAGAGAAAACTGACTGGATAATGCCTATATTTTTTGTTCTACTCAGTTGGTGTCTTCTTATGATGTTAAGTTATCTTGCAAGTATTTCTCTTTATCAAAAAACTCAAAATATTGGATTGATTATGTGTGTTATCACTATGTTTTGGATACTTTGGGGATGGTCAATAATAAGAAACAAATCTTGGAAGCCCGAAAAGAATATAAGTATAGAACATTATATTATCGGGGAAAAGGATGAACCAAGAAAACGCTTCTCGTGGTTCAAATGGAAAAAATAATGACTAAAAAAACCGCTCTAATATGTGATGTATGCAATGATAGGATTGCTAAAAGTAGTTGTGATATTTGTGGCAAAGATTTATGTGATAAATGCTCTAAAATCAAGATGGTTGGTTCTATGGTAACTTTTATTGAATATGTATTATGTTCTCCCTGTGAAAATCAAATACAACGAATAAGCGTAAAAAATCCTGCATTATTCAAAGAAGTGTTCAAAGAAAAGAAAGAATTACTCGATGGAATAATTGAAGGATTAAAAGCAGTTGTTATGTTAGCAAAAGTTGAGGGAGAAGAAGAACCTCCTTTTAAAGAAGAAGAAAAGGAAGATATCTTTAAGAAATTTATTCCAAATAAAATTCATCCTATTGACTTACCGGACTATAATCGACCTTATCCGTATAAACCTTACCCTTACCCAAACCCATTCTTTCCAAAGCCAAAGAAGAAAAAACCTTTTTATTCAACTAAAAACATTTCCAAAGCATTATTCCAAAAAGTGAAATAACCTCGAGATTATTTTGATAAAATGTATCAAATCAATCAATCAAATCAAAACCCTCAGATTTAAATAGTTTATTAATCTAAGATTTAAAAAGAAAATGAGAATAACTGAAGAAAAATTATTTGAAAAGATATTTCCTGTCAATGAAAATTCAACAAAAAATCTAAAAAAGTTTTACAAATTTATTAATAAATGTGACAAATGTGGAAATTCTTTTGGAACCGACAAAAAAAGGACAAATTTAAAAAATTTATGTCCTTACTGTGAAAGACGCCGACAAACAAACAAAACAAACAAAACAAAACAAAAAAGTTTATAAGCAGGAAAACCCTTGATTTGTTAATGAGGTAAATAAATAGATGGCAAATTGGTTAAAAATAATTTCGATAATTCTACAAGTTCCATTGGGACTATTTATATTGGCTTCATTTATAGGTTCAATTTACGCAGCTTGGAATAAAATACAAAACATTTCTTGGGGGACGCCTGCTATTATGGGTGGATTGATTTTACTTTATATAATCGGCTGGTTTCTTGGAAGAAGAAAAAATCCTGAAAGTCAAATACAATCTCAAATACAATCACAAAATTTATAAATATAGAATACTTTATTAATTTACAAAGCCCTAGGGTACAAAGCTGTGAGTCGCTTTTTGGTTTACACCTCTTTTAGCGACTTTAATCATTGCAGGTCGGTACAACTACCACAGTATGTTGTTGCAAATTCTGACCGAGTATCGGGCATTTTTAATTTTAAATAATAAACTAAAGAAATGATAGCAAAAACAAAAAAAGGATCAAGACCAAGAACAATTCCTAAAAATCAAAAGGAACTCCAAGAAAGAATAAGAAAAATGGATGAATTAACTGACAAAGTATTGTTAAATATAAAACACCCTTTTCAACGGAGAGGAAAAAAACAAAGAAAGAAATTAAGAGATTTTACTTGTGAACATATCTTACAGAAAAAAGATAAAGGAATTTATACCTATAAATTAATTGGAAGAGATCTTGATATCTGTGAATGTTGTGAGGCAAAATTAAGAAAACAAATATTTGAACAAGATAAAATTGAAAAAGAAATGAAACCCTTTGCCGACAAATGTAAAAGATATGAAGAATTGAGAGAAAAAAAATAATCTTTAAGCAGGCCTAACATCTCTTGAATAGTTATCCCAATACTTTTTATCTAAAACAAATCCTTTAACTTGAGAAATATTTATCCAAGGATCTTCACTCCCTTTAAACTGACCTTTACAAACCCAAATCTTTGAAGGAATTTTTAATTTTCCACTTAAAAAATCTAATCCATTTTGGTTTATTTTTACAAGTCCTTCTCTTGGACTTTTTTTATCAAGTAATCCATACCAATGCAATCTGCTCGCGTGAACAGCGTCGGTTTGAATCGTAAAATCTGCTTCATCATCTTTTATCAAAGCTGAATCTTGTTGTATCTTTACCCATGTATGTTTCTGATTTATTTTTGCTATTTGTTTTAGAACTTTGACTTTGCTATAATCCATTCTGTGAGCGTACCATTTTTCACTATTTCCACAAGTTGGGCAAATATGAATATTCTTTACATTTTCTTTTATCTTTTTCATTTGTTTGTTTGTCGAGTGTATTTTATAAATACATAGATTTTGGGTTATATATTTTGAATGAATGGGAGTATCCGAACTTGCATCGGAACCACAGATTCTGGAGACCTGTATGCTACTCTTAACACCATACTCCCTTGCTTACATTTTCTGTAAGATTATTCTTACACTTTTTGTAAGAATAAAAAGGCGTGGCCACTCGCTACCCATCACGGATTAAGGAACTTGCTTCTGGGTTTTGTTCGCCCACCTTCTCCTAGGAAAAAGGTTATGCACCTCCAACCGTGCCAAAAGCCTTGTCCGCCACGCCGACAGGACTGGAGAGATTTGAACTCTCATCGATGCCTTAGAAGTGCATCACACTAAATCCAGATTGTGCTACAGTCCTAGAATTATTTTAAACTTTTAATTTTTTTCCAATGATTTAATACTGTTACACCATTTAAATTATTGTCCTTGGCTATTCTATAACAAGATTTGTTTAGTTTTTTCCCCTCTATAATTAAAGAATCTATATTTTTATAGTGGAATCTTTGAAAATTAGTTTTATTATTAGACGAAGAGTATAATCCATTACATCTTCTTGAACAAAAAACATTTTTTTGTCGCTTTTTCTTCCATAGATATTCTTTTTTACGCATAAGAAAGTCTTTTTTACACCAATCACATTTAAAAGTTTCTCGTTTTAATCGATTATGATGGTTACTATGTTTTTTATAATTAGTAATCTCTAAATTTTCTAACCTGTTATCTCGAGAATCTCCATTTATATGATGTATAATTTCATCATTTCTTAAAGGTCTTCCTATTTTTTGTTCTATTAAATAACGATGAACAGTTCTTACCTTTCCATTAATCATTTTACTTATGTATTTAGCTTTACCCATTGTATTAGTTAGATTAACTTGTGCTCTATTTAAATACTTTTAGGTTTAAGCTAATTTTGGTAGGAGATGAGCGAGTTGAACGCTCGTTGACGGCTTATAAGACCGTTTTCCTGCCGTTGAAAGAATCTCCTAAAAAAATAAAAATAGGCTCGGTCGGATTTACACCGACGATCTTCAGTACATCGGACTGATGCATTAATTAGCTATGCTACGAGCCTATATGGAGTACTTCGGATTTGAACCGAAATCACGAACGCCCAAGGTTCGTGTGCTACCGAGTTGCACCAATACTCCAAATTTAAGTACA
>Ga0315284_10004035_pt1 | contig 20837 bp, 9 predicted proteins | sample YL17G09_16_MG_FD_203696 | JGI IMG/M metagenome (GOLD analysis project Ga0315284, IMG submission 203696) | Sediment microbial communities from Yellowstone Lake, YNP, Wyoming, USA - YL17G09_16 | ecosystem: Environmental > Aquatic > Freshwater > Lake > Sediment | place: USA: Wyoming | collected...
CTGTTGGGAGGCGGTATTGTCCATGGCAAACTCGAATGTACCAATCACCCCGTTCACATTGACCGTATAAAGACCGGCTGGAATGTTGAGCACATCCAGGGGAATGGTTCTCTCAAAGGGGACTGGAGAGCTCGTACAGGAAGCGGATGCATCCCGTTTTGTCGTCACGGTCGCCATGTAAGTATCGCCCGTCCGTAGTACGCTGGACATATCAACCTGCGTGCAGCTATCGGGTAGATTACCGCGCGCAATCACTTCAATTTGCACGGGTACTGTCTCTAAAACCTTGATCTCAATGCTCTCTACCTTTGCTTGGCCTGTTGTGGCGTCAGACAACGCCAGTGTCGGCTGGCTGGTAGGAATCATGGGAGTACCCACCAGGGTTGGTCCGCCAGAAACTTGGGTTTCAGTTGGACTGGTTGTCGCCTCTGGCAAAAGCACACTGCATGCTGCCAGGACGATGACCAGAATGGCTACAAAAACAAAGAATATGACACGCTTAATACGGATCATGGTTTCCTCCGGTTTCATCAATTGCTTCCTTTTACCCCAATATATTACGGGGGTATCTCTATATTCAGTTACAAGAAGTATACCAAACATACAAGTAAACCGCAAAGAATTGTCATGAAAAGAGAGACTGACAAAATAATTATATACCAAATACTGGCCAAAAATCTATCTTCCCCCTGTATTTGGGGGTATATTTTGTCATAATACTTCTCAGGGCAATGAGTGTATTTACGATATTGTAAACAATCCCATGGCTGCCAAAACAATAACCATAAATTTAAGACATTATCCGACCTTATTGCCTATTAATTCCCCCATTCTCAAAAAACACTCCACGACATGTGGGTCAAAATGTTTACCAGCCTGTTGGGTGATATATTCTAAGACTTCTACTTCAGGAAGAGCCGGGCGATAAGGGCGGTCTGAACGTAACGCATCCCATACATCAACCACCGCAAATAGCCGCGCAGACAATGGTATTTGCTCCCCTTTTAACCCATTTGAGTAACCCGTTCCATCCCATTTTTCGTGATGATAATAAGGAATATCGAGCGCGGGACGTAAGTAAACTACCGGCCATAGCATATCATAAGCATACTGGGGATGCTTGCGCATTTGTATCCATTCTATATCGCTGAGAGGCCCCGGTTTGAGCAAGATAGAATCTGGGATACCCATTTTGCCAATATCATGCAGCAAAGCACCTCTGCGAACGTGCACCAACTCATCCTCGGTAAAGCCTATCTCACGTGCCAGGCGCACAGATTTCTCAGTAACACGTTGGGTATGACCTTCTGTCTCTTTATCACGTAAATCCATGGCGTGAGACCAGCCTACCAAGGTAGTATCATAAGCCAAAGCTAATTCTATATATGAGTCTTGCAAGCGATCAAACAAACGAATATTGTCAATAGCAATGGCGGTCTGGGTAGACAAAGCATCCAAAAAACCCAGCCATTCTGCATCCGGATTGAGGGGAGAGCGATGGTAGATTTCTAGAACCCCCTGTAACTGATCTTTGGCAATGAGCGGTGTACCAAAATAACTGACAAATTTACCTTCAGCTAATAATGGTATCTGACCAATCTCTTGCGATGCTTCCATCAGGTTGGGGATACAGACCCTTTCGCGAGTATAAGCCACTTGGCCAGCGATGCCCTCACCCAGGTTCAAGTCAAGTGAATGAGATTCATTGGAATAAAAACCACGTCCAGCTACATATTGAAGTGTTAGGGTTTCTGGGTTGAGCAGCAATATTTGGGCTGCATCTACGCCCAAATGAATTGTTACTTGTTCGAGAATAGCGTCAAGCGATGCCTGCAGACCAATAGTTGATGTAATAGAAAGATCAATTTGATGTAAAGCCTGCTCAAACTTAAAATGACGCTGCACATCTTCAAAAAGCCGGGAATTGGTAATCGCTTGTGCCGCCAGATCCGCTAACCCTTTTAGCAAAGAGACCTCATCCACATTGAATTGGCGCACATCATTAAAATTGACCACGCTGAGTACGCCAATCAACTTTCCATCACGCCACATCGTCCCATTTGCTACAGTGCGGACATTCAGCGAGGTATATAATTCTGTGTTTGGTATGTCGGTAAGCGCCTGCACGTCTGGGATAATGATGGGGTCGCCCACACGGCGGATATATGTTTCAAATAGCGATCGTGAAGGTGAGTAATAACGTTCTCTAAATTCAGACGGTAGACCAAATGTTTCCGCATATGCCAGCGTGTCGCTTTCCAGATCATATAAATTAACCCAGGCAGCAGGGGCATGCAGAGCGCGAGCGGTTTCCTCACATACGGTTTTAAGTACAACCGAAAGATCAAGTTGTTCATTAAGGCGGGATGCCACTCGCGCCAGGGCCTCGGCACTGGCAGCATGGCGGCGGATGTCTTCTTCAGCCTGTTTGCGTTGGGTAACATCCTGCACAACAGCTATGGCACCACCAATCTTTCCTTTCGCATTGCGATGTGGCGTGAACGCCATCCTTATCCAACCCGATTTGCCCGTCTGGGGAATAATCAATGGAACATCCGCAGAGATTACCGCCTCTCCAACCAGGTTGCGTTGCAGGGATTGGCTTATCACCTGTTCCCATAAATCGGGAAAAACATCCCGGCCATGCTGACCTTGAACCTCCATGGCGGGTAAACCCGTTAATTCCTCCATAAAGGGATTCCAAACCAAGTGCCGGCCTTCAAGGTCATAGACAACAATACCCTCACCGGCATCTGCCACGATCTCCCAAGTAAACTGATTTATCTCCCGTAATGATTCCTCAGCCGCCATCCGGCCAGTGATATCACGGTTGCAGCCACGCGTCCCTAAAAAGGTACCATCGTCATCATAGACCGGCTGGCAGACATGTTCCACCCAGCGGGTAATCCCGTCCGGTCGAACAATACGGAACTCCAGCTCGTAAAATTGCCTTTCTTCCAGAGCTTCAATAAGGTGGTTGCGAAACATATCCTGGTCTTCCGGATGAATAATGTGTTCATATAAAGAAGCATCCTCCATGAAATCTTCTGAGGTATAACCTGTGAGAACCTTGCAGGAAGGTGACACATAGATGAATTGCCCTTCAGGATCCACCCAATATTCCCAGTCTAAGGTATTGCCCGCAATAATACGGTATTTGGTCTCGGATTCATGTAAAGTGTCCTGCATTTGTTCAAGCTCGTTGAGCTTCTGCTCCAGGTTACTGGTGGCTTCCGAAAGCTCGGCGGTGCGTTCTTCTACCCGAAATTCCAATTCTGCATTCAAAAGACTGATCTCTTCTACAGTTCGTATGCGTTGCTGTCTCCAGATCATAGCCACACCGGCACCCGCGCTGAAGAGCAGCGCACCGAAGAAAGCAATTGTCTGCCACAGCCTGGCTCTCAGCGGCGTATAAACTTCCGCCATATCCATGCGAGCGACCAGGAACCAGGGTGAATCGGGAACGGCGCGCACGTCGGCCAGCACCGACACGCCACGATAGTCTATACCTTCTACAATCCCGACCTGCCCCAGCGCAGCTTTCACGGCCGGCACGTCTTTACTAGACAGCGGAATGCGAAGTTTGAGCGCGGTGTTCTTTTGAAACTTGAGCTCATTCAAAAACAGGGTGTCGTTACCATCCCGGCGAACGAGCAAAGTCTCGGCTGTCTGGCTGGGTGTCGGCCAACGGCTGAGAAAGGGGTAAAGATAACCCTCGGGGTCGATGCGCATGGCCAGCGCCCCAATCGCCCGGCTACTATCGTTTGTGTCGAGAACGGGGACAAGCAATGCCAGGTAAACGCGCTGGTCAAATTCATTGCGGTAGAAATCAACCAACGTCACCTGCCTGGTCAGGAACAGCTCGGAAACATGCTGCGCCAGGATAGAAGCGACTGGCTGAGGCTCACCAGGCACCGCAATTTGTTCGACGCTCTGCGCATCCAGCAGAGAGATGCGCTCGTACTGATAATGCTGCTGCACCTGGCCCAGCCAGGTCTTAAGCTGTGATTGCGCCTCCGTATCACGGCGGTCGCCGAAATAGCGCCGCGTCAGGTCGGAAAAGGCAGCGTTCTGATAAAAAACAGCCGCATCCCCCAAGCGCTCCTTGCGCCACTGCACCAGCTCGCCCACCTTCAGTTCTGCAATCGCAGAAAGCTGGCGCTCAACTTCAGCCCGGTACTGTTTTTCATAATTCTGGTAATTAAGGTAACCACCAGTGATGATGCCCACCGCCAGGCCAACGAAAACCAGGATGAGAGCATTTAACCCGCGTTTTTCTTCTACAGAATAGGTTTTCATTGTACGTCTCTCTCGTTTGATAGATGCGGGGGACTCTCTGGCGGGGTTTGGGAGAAGGTGAGCAAAGCAGCATGTCATGTACTATGTTTAGGTCCCTTGCGAAGGGGTTCAATGACCACCCTTCGCAAGGCCTAAATATGTAACCTGAGATCTACTATTAATGGGTCAAAACTTTAGCAGTTTGTTGACCATGCTCCTCAAACGACCGCCCCTGAGTTTTATTACCGTTGCCGCCATTCCCACCGGGGCCTACCGATGAGAGTTGTGCGTAGGGTTGTGCGTGAAGGCTTTGACTCGTATGCAAGCCGGCTTCATCTCCATCCACCTTGAACTGCGCTACTATCTGTTGTAAAGCCTGCGCCATCTCTGCCAGCGATTGGGCAGAAGCCGTCACCTCTTCCACCTGAGCGCTCATTTCCTCGGCGCTGGCGCTAACTTCCTCAATCGAAGCACTGTTCTCCTCGCTCACGCTTGCAATGTTCTCGATCGCCTGGGTTACCTCACCCGAATTGGCCGACATCTGCTCCGTGGAGGCAGTATTCTCCTCCACCACCGCCGACACCGTGTCCATGGCACTGATTAGCTCGTTCGATGATGCACTGATCTGCTGCGCAGCTGATGCGATTCCCTCCACCTGCTGGTTGACCGCCTCTACAGCCTTCAAGATGCTCCCCAGGGCCTCATCCGACTGGTTGGCGCGCACAACACCGTTCTCCACTTCCATAGCGCCTTCCTCCATCGCCGCCACCGCTTCCTTCACCGTCTTTTGGATGGTCTTGATCAGGTCACTAATCTCACGGGTCGCTATCGCCGACTTCTCGGCCAGCTTGCGCACTTCGTCTGCCACCACTGCAAAGCCCTTGCCATGTTCCCCAGCCCGCGCAGCTTCGATGGCCGCATTCAGCGCCAGCAGGTTGGTCTGCGAAGCGATGTCATCGATCGTCTCCACAATAGCGCCGATCTGCTCTGAGCGCGCTCCCATCTCCTGCACTTTCTCGGCGGAAAGACCTACCTTTGTCTTGATCGACTGCATCCCCAAAATGGTATCCTCCACCGTCTTCGCCCCTATCCGCGCCGTCTCCGCCGCCTGCGTGGCGGCGCTCGCCCCTAACTGCGCATTGGCGGCCACCTGCTGGATGGCTGAGGTGATCTGCGTGGTCACTTCGGAGGCTTTGCTCACTGCCGCAGCCTGCTCCTGGGCTCCCTTGGCAACACCTTCTATCGCCCGGCCCATCTGCTCCACTGAAGCCGCCGTCTTGGTGACCGAATCGGACTGTTGAGCTGTACCCTCCGCCACCTGTTGTACGGTGACCGCGATCTGGCTGGTCGCCTGACCCGCCTGATTGGCTGCTGTTGCCAACTGCCCGGAAGCTGCTGACAGATTCTGCGCATTCTCCGATACCTGGCCGACCATACTTCGCAGGTTTTTGACGGTCTCCCCAAAAGTTACCCCAACACCTTGCAGACGAGCGATCATGGCATTGAAAGCATCGGCTAGCTGCCCGATCTCATCTTTCTGATGGATGTCTAACGCTTGCGCCTGAACAGCTACATTGGCAGTCAGATCACCCTGCGCCAGGGCTTCCATACCCGCCGCAAATGCTGGTAAATCTGTCTCGGCGATTTGCTGTGAAACTTTCATGGTCTTGGTCAAAGGTAAGGTGATGCCGCGCGAGATGATTATGCCCAAACCTATCGCCAGCAATATACCCACTATGCTCACAATGACCAACATCCTCACCGCAGCAGCGAAGGTTACGTCGCCCTGGGTGTTGGTCTCCCCAGCAATGCGTTCGTTGACCTCGATGATCTTGTCTATACCCGCCCCAACAGCCTGGCGGGCATTGGAGGCTTCCCCGCCATCCAGCATGCTTTCCATGGCAGTCGTGTCGTTACCCGCGTCCTCATCGGCCATCACCTTCTCAATGGCTTGCTGGTAATCCGCCCAGTCCTTATCAAACAAGGCCAGGGCATCCTTTTCTTCTTGGACCAGGAAGGTGGCGCGGTATTTACCAAAGTTTTCATTTACGATTCGTGTATTGGCTTCAATACTCTGTTTGGTCTTGGCGCGCTCGCCGGGGACCAACAGGTATTTATAGACATCACCGCGTATGAAATAAAAGGCCGCATCGGCAGCCCCCGCCTGCTCGATCGGCAGGGTGCGGTCAAAGTACAGGGTGGTCATGCCGTCATTGATGTTTTTCATGTTTGTATAGCTGATCAAACTGACCACTACGATGATCAGCGCCACGATCAAAAAGCCGCCAATCAGTTTCACACTTACTTTTAGATTATTAAACGCGTTCATTTTTAAGCTCCTTTTGATTGAAATCCTTAATTTTTTCTTGGCATCTTCTCAAAAAATGGGGGTGGAGGTTCTCGTGCAGGAAAATAAGTATCTGTCGGTTGGGTAGAGACGCAACATGTTGCGTCTCTACCTTCCCCCGAATTATTGAGATGATACGCCCCAATATATTAATAGTGGTCCGTTTTTCAGGCTGGCAACATGAGGTTATTTCCGGCTTTTTGTAATGCCACCTGCTCCTGCGATGAAAGCACTTTGTCCATTTCTAGCAGGATCACCAGGCGTTCAGCAATCTTGGCAATCCCGGTGATAAAGGCCGAATCCAAGCTGGTCACCATCGGGGGAGTCGGCTCAATGGCATCTTCAGAAATCGTCAAAACCTCGGAAACACCATCCACGATCATGCCTACCTCTTTGCCGTCCATGGAAACCACCACGATGCGCTGGTTGGAGTTTCCCCCATTTCCCCCATCCCCTTTATAATCAGAGGACGAAAAGGCAACCAAACCAAAGCGCTTACGCAGGTCCATCACCGGCAGGACCTTGCCGCGCAGGTTGGTGACCCCCTCCACAAAAGATGGCGCATGCGGCACTTCCGTAATATCTTGCATTTTGATAATGCTCTCGACCGTGGCGATATCCACGCCATAGTGCTCGTTTGCCAGTTCAAAAATTACCAGTTGTTTTTCCATATACATTCTCCTTAATTGTGCTTGAAATCCTGGCTACGCTCAGGGTCTAAATAGTTGGCAGCTACTCCTCCGTTGCCCTTTACATCAAGAGAAGGGCTGAAATAATGCTGACCAGCAGCCGCAGCACGTATAGCTTTCTCCAGATGGTCAGCAGCATCTTCCTTTAAAATAAAACCGCATGCCCCACTCTTTACGGCAAGTTGCACATATGTATCATCGTCATGCTGGGAGACAATGATGACATGTGTATCTCTGATACACTTATGCACAAGTTGGGTCACTTCCAACCCACTTAACCCGGGCATCACCCAATCCAACACGATAACATCGGGATGTAAAAGCTCCGCCATAGTGAAAGCATCCAATCCATTATCAGCTTCACCCACAATGCGGAAGTCGGGAGTGGTTTCCAATAGCGTCCTCACTCCCTGCCGGTATAAATTATTATCATCTACAACTACAATGGATATGCTCATAGGATCAGTGCCTCATGATCCTATAATAGAACATTTCCAATGGGATGGGTATCCCGTCCCTTACGGATATTTTGCCTGTGCACCTACGGGACTTTGACTACGTAGACCTTAAGTAACTCTTAATGATATTAACATAAATAATTTTATTTCCATTATGCAAACTTACTATGTATATATCCTCACTAGCGATACAGGCACACTTTACATAGGCGTGACCAATGATCTTCAACGCCGGGTGTATGAGCATAAACACGGATTAAAGGATATTCCCCCCTCCATGTCATTTCGACGAACGCTGTGAGGAGAAATCCCTTAGAAGTATGTTTTTCAACCCCGCTGACAGGATTGGCAACCCCACGTATAAGGGATTTCTCACCAGTCCCAAAAAACGGCGGGTTCGAAATGACACGTAGAGAGAGGCTTTGACCCGCATTTTCTACCCCGTGTACGTGTCATTTCGACGAACGTAGTTACATGTCATTTCGACGAACGCAATGAGGAGAAATCCTTTAGAAGTATGTTTTTCAACCCCGCTGGCAGGATTGGCAATTCCGCGCAGGTGGGATTTGGTAAAATGATACGCGATCAGATGTATCAAATGATTTTATGTTTACGGGCATACTCCACCAGCTCCATCAGAGAATGCAATCCCAACTTATGCATCAGGTTGGCGCGATGTGTTTCGATCGTGCGCGGGCTGATAGAAAGCCGCCTGGCAATTTCTGGCCCTGTGCAGCCTTGCGCTGCCAGATGCAATACTTCACGCTCGCGGTTGGTCAATGTGGCATAGGTGTCAGTTTCTTTGGTATGTGTTTGAGTAATATAAGTCTGAATGACCCGTTCGTTCAACGAAGGGCTCAGATAACGATGTCCCGCGAACGCAGCCCGCACCGCCTGCACAAGGTCATCGGCGCTGGATTCTTTCAGCACATAACAGGAGGCTCCCTCCCGCAAAGCATTGAGCACATAGCTCTCATCATCATACATGGAAAGTATCACCACATGGCATTGAGGCATCCGTTGCTTGATCTGCCTGGTGACATCCATACCCGTCAGGCCGGGCATGAGCATATCCACCACAACGACGTCTGGATGCAAGCGTTCAGCCTGGGCCACAGCTTCTAAACCATCTACCGCATGACCCACCACCTTAATATCCGGCTGGTTTTCCAGTAATAATCGTAACCCTTGTCGAAAAATCTCATGATCGTCCGCCAAAAGAATGGATATCGCCATCATGCCTCCCTTATTCGCCGTCCGGTTTGGAGTCTGCCAGCGGTAAAATCGCCGTCAGGCTGGTGCCTGCCCCTGGGGTTGATTCTATGACCAGTTCTCCCCCCAGCAGGCGGGCACGCTCGCGCATACCGCTCAAACCACTCGACTCTTGTGGAGACCGTAATGTTGCGGTATCGAAACCCAACCCCTGGTCAGTGATTTGTAGATTCAAAGATTCTTTGTCCAGCCAGATATGCACATGGGCTTTTGTCACACCTGCATGACGGATAATGTTGGTCAACGCTTCCTGGACGATGCGAAAAGCAGTGATCTCAACCATAGATGGAAAACGTTGGTCTTGGTAATCACACTGGAAATCCACCATCTCGCCAGTTTGAGCCAGGTGGTTTCTAAAAAGCCATTGCAAAGCTGGCAATAACCCCAGGTCATCCAACATACTTGGGCATAATTCCAGCGACATCTGTCGTACCCGCCCCACCATATCCTTCACCAAGGACTGAGCCAGTTGAAGCTGTTGATGGGCCTGCTGTTCAGGCAGGGTAGGAACCATATCCAGGCTCAATTTTATGCTATTTAATTCCTGACCCAATTCATCATGCAACTCTAACGCTAATGCACGTCGCTCCGCTTCCTGTACTTCCACTAACTGCCGCGAAAGTACCTGCAAATGTTTACGTCCATCTGACACCTGTTCGAACAAAAGGCTGTTGGCGATGGCGCCCGCAGCCTGGTCTGCCAGCCCTGTTATCAAAGACTGTTCATCTTCGGTAAACCTGCGCACATTCCCGGTACATATCATAACGATAAAACCGATCAGGCGCTCATCACGCCGCATCGTGAAACACATCGCCGTGCGAACATCCATTTCTGCGATCATTTCAGCATTAAGGAGACCAGGAACGGCCCAAGCATCTATAATGAGAGGGGAATCTTTAGCGACCCCCAGATATTGTTTAAACCTATCTGGTAGTAGAGTAGACCAATGCTGGCGATATAATGGAGGCAAACCAACATCAGCGCTCATATACCATGAGTCTCGTGCCTCATCATATAAGAGCACACAGGCGGCAGGAACGCTCAGGGCTTGGACAGCTTCTTCACATACTGTTTTGAGCACGGTATCAGTATCAAGCTGGGCATTAAGGCGAGCTGCAATACGCGCCAACGCCTCAACGCGGGCAGTATGTTGCCGGATTTTACCCTCCGCTTGTTTGCGCTCGGTGATATCTTTATGCACCACTATCCAGACGGTTCCATAGCTGCTGTGTTCAAAGGTCGTTACACTCGCATGACACCAGAAAGTTGTGCCATCCTTCTTGACATTGAGAATTTCTCCTTCCCATATTCTGTTTCGGTTGAGTGTCTCTATGATTTCATTTGCCGTTTCTTGCGGGGTTTTATCAGAAGGTGCATTGATTACGGAGACGTGTTTGTCGATCAGTTCGCCAGGGTCATAACCGAACATCTCTTCAAACCGCTGATTGGTGTGCACGATCACCCCGTCGCTACCGCGAACAAGATAGACTCCCTCGGCCATGTTTGCCATCATCTGACTATCCAGGCGCAGCGTTTCTTCCGCCCGCTTGCGTTCGGTGATGTCATGCATGGTAGCAATGACACCAATAATATTTCTATATGAGTCACACCTTGGTGTGTAAGTCGCTGAAACACAGACAAATCTATCAATCTTGGACATCTCGAATAGCATATCGTCTACATCGACGGTTTCCCCCGTTAATGCTCGCTCTAATATCCGCTCAATACCCATCTCCTTATACTGCGGGAAAAGTTCAAACGCCTGCCTGCCTAAAACCTGTCCTGCAGGGATACCCGTCAATTTCTCCATGTACGGGTTCCACACTATGATGTGGAACAGGCCATCATAGACAACCACTCCCTCGCCTACACCGCCAATGATCTCCTGATTGAAGCGGGCAATTTCCCGCAGGGTCTCCTCATAACCAACCTGGGTAGTAATATCACGGTTGCTGCCGCGCTTCCCTAAAAATGTGCCCTGCTCATCATAGACAGGCTGGCAAAGGTGCCCGATCCACGTGATACTGCCGTCTGGCTTTACAACGCGAAACCTGAGCTCGCCATGAGACTCCTCTTGCACGATATTCTTGAAGTGGTCTTGAACACGGGCGCGGTCATCGGGGTGGGTGATCCTATCCAATAAGGATGCATCCTGTATGAAAGCTTCACTGTCATGACCGGTGACTCGTTGACATGAGGGTGAAACGTAAATATACTGCCCATTGGGGTCTATCCAATGTTCCCAGTCGTAGGTGTTGTCTGCAACAATGCGGTATTTGGTCTGGGAAGCATATAAGACCTGCCGCATCTGCTCCAACTCGTTGACCTTCATAGAAAGCTCGGCGGTGCGTTCTTCTACCCGATGCTTCAATTCAGCATTTAACTGCTTGATCTCTTCTTCTGCTCGTTTACGAGCGGTGATATCCTCAAATGTAGTAAAATTCCGGTACGGTCGGTCCTCGCCAGGCCGAAATTGAGGCACAGCGTTTATGTTGATCCAGTGATATTGTCCCTCGGTGGGGTTGTAAACTCCCATCACCACGTCTCTGATCTCTTTTCCTGTCTTCAAGGACATCATGCCGGGATGTGTTTCTACAGGGAAATCCGAGCCGTCCTCATGGATTGCCCGCCATCGGGGGTCAATGGATGTACGCCCTTTCATCTGGTCCACGGATAATCCCAATATCCTCTTAGCCGCTGGATTAGCCAATGTAATTTTCCCATCGGCATCCTCCTGATAAACCACGCCTTGGGTCATGCTCTCAAATAAGGAGTGAAAGCGCTGCTCGCTCTCCTGCAGCGCCTCCTCCATCTGCTTGCGCTCGGTGATGCGTCCTAACCGTTCGGCGATGGCATCTATGAGCAGCCTCTCTTCCTTCAGGAATGGCCCCTCGTCCTCTTCTGGCTGCTCCTCAAGGTAACCAACATCGATCCTCCCCGCTACTAATCCCTTCACCTTGATTGGCGCGGATTGCATCCATGCGGACTCCTTGAAGTTTTTCGTGCGGAAGTCGCTGTCACCGATCACTATCCTGGCGCAAGCGATCTCCTGGTATTGCCAGCTTTTTGGCAGGATGTTCGTAAATTCCTGATATAGTGTGTCCAGGGTGATACCTTCCCTTTCGGTTATCTCGGCCAAACTGTAAAATGCCTGCAGCTCTTTCATCCGTTCCCTGACCTGATGCTCAATGCGATTGCGCTCGGTGATGTCTTCCACCAACGCAATATGGATATAGGTGTCGGGCTTTTCACCGGGCTTCCATAACGGGGATGCCGTCAATTTCCCCCAGACCACCCTACCATCTTTGCGAACATAGCGTTTTTCAATAGAAAATTCACTGATCTTGCCGGCGAGGAGCAGCGCATTGTTGTCAACATTGGTCTGCGTATCTTCCGGGTAAGTGACATCCTTGACCGATTTTTTCAACATTTCTTCTACGGTATAACCGAGGAAATCACTGTACTTCTGGTTGATATCGATATAGCGCCCGGTCTTCGTCTCCACAAGCGCCACGCCCACCGCGGCCTGGTCAAACAGGGTGCGGAAGCGCAGCTCGCTTTCGCGTAAAGCTTTCTCTGCCTGCTTGCGCTCGGTGATGTCAAAGATTAAACCGTCAAACCATATTGGTTCACCTTGTTCAGAGTAAACGGCGCGTCCTCTTTCCACCACCCAGTGGATGGATCCATCGGCATGGCAAATGCGATATTCGATGATATATGGATCCTTGCTAGCTATGCCTGCCTCTATAGCGCTGTTCACCATCTCCAAATCTTCTGACAATATAAGGTCGTTATATATAAGAGAACCATCTAAGAAATCACTTACAGGGTATCCGCTTATGGTCTCATTTTTGGCAGAATTGAATATTAGCCGCCAGGGTGGGGTTGGCAGGCAGCGATACACTTCGCCTGGAATGTTCTTCACCAGGGTGCGGAATTTTTCTTCTGATTCATGCAGGTCAGCCTCTACCTGTTTGCGATCGGCGTTATCGATGATCACGCCATCCACCCAGAGCGGTTCGCCTTGTTCAGAGCAGATCACCTTCCCCATTTCAATCACCCAGTGGATGGACCCATCAACATGGCAGAGACGGAATTCGATGGCATAAGGTTTTTTGTCAATTATGCTTGCTGCTATTGTCTGATTCACCATTTCTCTGTCTTCTGGAAATTCGATATCTTCAAAGGTAATAGAGCCATCCAAGAGTTTGTTTACCGAGAAACCGCACATAGGCTCGATTGCGGCGGACATATGTATGACTCGCCAGGGCGGTTTTGGTTCGCAGCGGTATACAACACCTGGTATATTATCCACCAGGGTGCGATATCTGAACTCACTCTCTCGCAGCGCTTCCTCCGCCACCTTGCGCTCGGTTATGTCGGAGATACACCCGACCATTTTATAAGGCTTGCCTCTTTCGTCAAAAATCGCCTGCCCCTTGGAGTTTTGCCAGCGGTATTCACCCGATTTATGCCGATGCCGATAGTCAACATCATATTTCATGCCCTTCTCAAGATGGTTCTTCAGAACACTGATCACATGCTCGGAATCATCAGGGTGGATTCTTTCTGCCCATGAATTGTACGTATGCTGGAATTCCGGATCATCAAACGAGTAACCGATAATCTCACACCAGCGAGGGGAAAAGAACTCCTGATTGGATAGAATATCCCATTCCCAAAGGCCTTCTTCGGTTGCATTAATAGCCCGCCGAAATCTTTCCTCGCTCTCTCGCAGCGCTTCCTCCGCCTGCTTGCGTGCGGTGATGTCAGCAGTGACAATGATCACACTCCAATCCAATAGTGATACGGGAACCGCGCTCACATTGACCCAGACGATACTTCCGTCTTCCTTATCTACACCGGTCTCGACATCGAGAATAACTTTTTTTTCTTTGATCGCACGTTGGCTGGCATATTCTTCAACGGGCATCAGCGATCCATCCAGCCGCAGGTATCGGCGCCTCCGGTAGTTGCCCCGCATCAACACTTCCCTGCTTGTCCCCAGGATCCGCTCCAGGGTTGGGTTGGCATAGATCACCTTATTCTCAGCGTTGAGAATGGAAATCCCCGCCGGAAGCAGGTCTATCAGCGTCCTCACTTTCAATTCAGATTCGCGTAACGCATCCTCAGCGCGCTTGCTCTCGGTGACGTCGCGAATAATGGCGACGATTTCATCTTGATTAATGGCGGTATAGCGCGCCTCGCGATACTCCTTTCCATCACCCCGCATTGCCTCGTACTCAAGCACCTGGGTTTGGCCAGTTTCCACCGCCTTTTGCAGACAAGACAATACCCTGGGGGCCAGTTCGGGATCTATCTGGGTAATATTTGGACGATTGTCTAGATCATATTGCGTCGTTGCCTTGTAATCTGAGGGCATTTTGACAGCCAAATGTGTGCCGTCTTTCAAATAGTGGATAATTTTATCAGGTATGGCTTCGAGCAAAACCCGATATCTGGCTTCACTCTCACGAAGAGCCTCTTCTGCCTGTTTTCGCTCGGTTATATCTAAATTGACCCCCGTCATGTGGATAGGCTTACCTTCTGCATTCCGTTTAATTATTTTCCCCAAGGCAAGCATCCATTTCCAGTCTCCCGTTTTTGTCCTCATACGGTATTCCGCTTTGTAAAGCGGGGCTTTGCCTGTCAGGCAATCTTCCATAGCTTGCTGGGCAGCGGGAAGATCCTCTGGATGTTGGAAATAGTCCAAGGAATATTCCTGTAAGGCGCTGGTAAATTCTTCTTTGGAATAACCCAATCTATCCGCCCAAATCGCATTAATAGTTTTTTGATCATGCTCGATATCCCACTCCCAGGAAATCAGTCCGGCTTCCTCGATGACGAGAGTCAGTTTTTCTTCCTGGAATGTTCTGCCTTCCTCTCGTTTAGGTTTGGCGGCATTATCTTCCTGGTGAGCTTTGGATGCATCCCCTAAGCTGCCCACCATTTCAAGTGCGGTCACTTTCTGACGGAGCATCTGATTTTCCTGCTGAAGCCGCTCGATGACCGCAAGGCAATCTTTTTCAGATTTTTTAACCTGTGTGCGGCGACCAGTCTTACGTTTTCCTACTTCAGATTCATCACCCATAACAAACTCCTTCAAGAGAGAAGGTCCTATCTCTAAATTGTTATCCTAACCATCCGCTTTAAAAATTCGGAATGAGAAAAAACCCGCGGGATTGAGAACAAGGGATATTTTGATAATAACTTTTGTTAATTATATATCATTAAGGAGGATAATCGGAAAAATAAATGCCGAATCTGACAAGATAACGAAGGGAATTGTAATCAATAGTATAATGGGATCAGGGTTTTTAGTTATGATACCTGACGACTTCCTATTTTCTCAATCCAATCTCCAGGACTTTGTAGACTGCCACAGACGTTTTCAACTGCGTTATATCCAGCGATTGGCCTGGCCGGCCATCGAGACCGAGCCTGTCCAGGAGCACGAGCGTGAGCTGCAGCGCGGCAGCCAGTTCCATCACATGATACACCAGCACTTACTGGGTGTGCCTGAGCCGCGCCTCACCGCCATGGTTCATGACGAAGAACTACTGCGTTGGTGGCAAGCTTACCTGGCAAATACCCAAGACCTGACAGGTTGTTGGGCAGGCTCCGGCAACAACGCACCAAATAGCAGTCCGCGCTGTTATCCTGAAGCGAGTGTCTCGGCTCCATTGAATGGTTACCGCCTGGTAGCGAAATACGACCTGCTCATTGTCCACCCAGATGACCAGGCGCGTATCCTGGATTGGAAAACTTCACGTCAACAATCCAGCGCCAAAAGGCGCAGGGTATTGGAAGCTCGTCTACAAACTCGCATCTATCCCTATCTACTCAGCCAGGCAGGTGCTCAATTTAACAGCGACCAACCCATACCTGCCGATCAAATCGAAATGGTTTACTGGTTTGCCAATTCGCCTGAGCAGTCAGAACATTTTCCTTATAGCATTGCCCAACATCATGAAGATGAAAGCTATCTGACTGGTCTGATAGAGCAGATTAAACGTCTGGATAGTGAATACCCCAAAACGATAGATGAACAGCGCTGCCGCTATTGTGTGTATCGCTCCCTGTGTGAACGCGGCGTTCAGGCGGGCGTGTTAGAGGCCGGGCAGGAATTAGATTTTGAGGATGAATTAGGATTGAATTTAGATTTCGAGGACATTGACGCGATTGCGTTTTAATTGTTACGTAGAGATGTCCAACGGCAGGTAGAGACTCCCCGACGGGGCATCTCTACCTGCTACATATTTTATGATCCGTGATGCGGGTTATTATCATCTTGTGCCCATTTTATAGGATTTTCCGAAATATATCGGCGAATTCGTTGTAATGAGGCCTCATCTTGGATGATGTGGTCATAAAAGCGGGATTGCCAGACAAAATCAAAGTAACCCATCGCCCAAATGCGTTTTGTGCAAACGGATTTGAATTGGTTAACAATAGAACCCAATGAATCCGGTTTCCACCCTGTAGAGACGCCCCGGCGGGGCGTCTCTACAGCGCGGCAGGGTGTCTCAACATTACCGTCAGATTTCAAAATGATTATGCCATGGAAATGATTTGGCATAATTACCCATTCATCCAAATCAACATTGAGGCGAATCTGAGGTGTTTTCAACCATTCTTCTGCTACAATCTCACCGATGTTCGATAGGCAAACATCACCACCCACCAATTCGCCCAATATACATTCCCTGTTTTTTGTGCAAATGGTAATGAAATAATATCCTGCGGCAGAATAATCCCAACCCTTCAGACGAGTTGATTCGATTCGGTATTTGTTTTTGAACAAGGTCATGGAAACTCCCATAAAGACATCCCGGCGGGGCGTCTCTACCATTATACGATGAATCAGGATTCTATAATCTGCATGATTGTATTGATCCTTCTAGGGATAATCTATTTTCCTATCCTCTGGTAAAATCAGATAAACAACTTAGGAAGAAAACCTGGGTTGGAAGCAAATTATCATGTCCCTATGGCTTGAACCGCCTGACGTTTCTGCACCAGAAGACCTGCAGGCTTTCATCGGCGGCCACCCGCTGGTGGCGCAGGTGTTGGTCCAGCGCGGTTTGACCAGTACCAAGGCTGTGCAGGCGTTCCTGTATCCTGATTGTTATACACCCAGTTCACCTTTTGAAATTCCGGGCATGGAACAAGCCACCACCCGTATTATGCAAGCCATTCGGGATCAAGAATTGATCGCTATATGGGGCGATTTTGACGTAGATGGCCAGACCGCTACCACGCTGCTGGTTTCGGCATTGCAAGAGCTCGGCGCCAGGACGGTTTTTTACATCCCAAACCGGGCAAACGAATCTCATGGCATGAACAGGTCTGGACTAAGGAAGCTCATAGAACAGGGGGTTGATCTGGTGGTGACCTGTGACACAGGCATCTCCTCTCATACTGAAATAGACTATGCGCAGGAAAACAAATTGGATGTCATCATTACGGATCACCACAGCCTGCCTGAAACTCTCCCTGCAGCTTTTGCGATCGTCAATCCCCAGATACTACCGGAAACCCATGCACTGTATACCCTACCCGGAGTAGGTGTTGCCTATAAATTGGTGGAGGCGCTCTACCAACGTCTTCCTGCCGAAGCTACTTCCTGTCGACTTCCTGTCGACGCCCGCTCCTGTCGACGCCCGCTCCAGTCGACTTCCTGTCGACGTAATGCGTCCGAAAAACTGACCCAGTACCTTGATCTGGTGGCGCTGGGCATCGTGGCGGATGTCGCCCTGCAGACCGGCGAGACCCGTTACCTGCTGCAGCGCGGCTTACAGGCGCTACGCACTACCCAACGGCTGGGGCTTCAGGTCATGATGGAACTGGCCGAATTGAGCCCAAATCACATATCTGAAGACCACATCGGTTATCTGCTGGCACCGCGCCTGAACGCCCTGGGACGGCTGGGGGATGCCAACCCGGTCGTGGAGTTTCTGAGCACCTCGGACGAGGGACGCGCCCGCATCCTGGCTTACCAGCTGGAAGGCTTGAACGCCCAGCGCAAACTACTGACCGACCAGGTCTTTCAAGGCGCCTTGATCCAGATTGAGAAAGACCCGACCCTGCTGAATTATGCCGCCTTGGTGCTTTCTCACCCTTCCTGGCCTGCAGGTGTGATCGGCATCGTAGCCAGCCGCTTGGTGTCACGTTTCAATAAACCGGTTGTGTTGATTGCCACCGACTCCGCCCAGACTGAGACAAGCAGCGGGCGCGGCTCAGCTCGGTCTATCCCGGGGATTAACATTACCACCGCCCTCAACCAAAACCAGGATTTGCTGGAGAATTTTGGTGGCCACCCCATGGCAGCCGGACTATCTATCCAGACAACGCGCATCCCCGAATTCCGCCGCCACCTTTCCCGCACCATCCAGGAGATGGCCGGGGAAGGTGTCCTGGAAGCCACCTTGCAAATAGACGGCTACCTTTCCTTATCGGAGCTCTCACTCACCCTGGTGGAAGACCTGGAACGACTGGCACCTTTCGGACCAGGCAACCGGCCGCTCACCCTGGCCAGCCGCGGGTTGAAGCTACAAAACCACAGCCCCATCGGGCGCAATGGCGAACACCTGCAACTGATTGTTGAGGATGAGGCTGGATCAACTCAAAAGGTGGTCTGGTGGCAGGGGGCCGGTTGGCCGCTGCCGGGGAGAAGCTTTGACCTGGCTTATACCGTCCGAGCCAGCACTTACCGCGGCTTACGCGATGTCCAGGTCACCTGGCTGGAAGCCCGCCAGCCGGAAATCCAACCTATTGAGCTTTCGACCCGATCTCTGGCTTTCGAGGTGATCGATTACCGCCGCCAGGATCATCCCTGGCAACGACTCGAAGGCTTGCAAGTAGGGCAAGGATTACAAATCTGGAGCGAGGCGGACGCTTTACATATCCTCGGAAGCCGTGACCGCTACACCCTTCAACCCTGCCGTTTCCTGGCTATCTGGACAACACCTCCAAGCCGCGCCGAACTCCAGACTGCCCTGGCCCGCGCTAGCCCGCAAGTCGTCTACTTATTTGGCATTGACCCCCCAACAGCCCAGCTCGCGGTTTTTCTAAAGCATCTGGTCGGGCTGGTTAAATACACTATCAATTCCAAGGCAGGGCGCACCACCCTGCCAGCCCTGGCAGCCGCTACAGCCCAGCGACTGGCAGCTGTCCAATTGGGACTGGCCTGGCTTCAGTTGCGTGGCGATCTTGTGTTCACCCCACCCGGAGGTTCAGAGCAAGCCAATGCAGAGTTATGGCTGCAATCTGGAGACCCCAGCAAAGCTCATGCCGAGGAAGCCGCTCAAATTCTCACCAGGCTTAAAGCCATACTCGATGAGACCTCCGCCTACCGGGCTTATTTCGCCCGAGCAGAAGCTGAATCCCTGTTGATGCCCTGAGCAAGGATAGGATTTGCCGCATGCAGTTAAGAATGATAGTTTTCCCTGATAATCTAAACATATTTCCGAAAGACTCGCTGCTCTGGATAGGTATTCTCCTCCTAGCCCTGGCAGCCGGGCTGACACTACTGGCTATCCGGTGGTACCGCCGAGCTCAACAGACACTGCGAGAAACCAACCTACACCTGCGCCATTTCATGACGGAAAGTAACCGCATCAAAATAGCCACCCGCGATTATTCTGCCGATGATCAGGAACCTTTCGGCTTGCAGGTAGAAGAGCTTCTCAGGCAGCTTGGTGCCCTAGAAAACCAGGTGGCGGAGCTTCACCAACAATACGGTGAAATCCAGACCAGCATGCATGCTTTTGAATCGCATAACTGGTTCGTCATCCTCTCCAGCCCCCTGCGCTGGTACCGCATCCAACTCAGTCTGGCAGTGCTGAGGAAAACCATATTAAATTCGCTGGCTGTTCTCAAGGTGACCGAAGATATAGCCAATCGGCTGACCAAGCAGGGTTGGGGGGTTGCCCAACAGGCGCGCCAGGTTTTAGAAGAATCAAGCCAGATCAAGACAGCTATGTTCCACGTGCGTAGAAAACACATGCGCGGCAAAACCATTGAGGCAGCTTATGATATGGAAAGACAACTCCATAACTCGCTGAGGCAAATTCCTGTATATTTCTTTAGCGCCGAAGAAGACACTTTCATGCAGCAGGCGACTAAAGGCGATATTACCAAAACCTACCAGATTAGCAAGAATGCCCGTGCAACCATTGCAGATCTGCGATCTAAAGCTCAGGGTTGGGAGCAGACCCATTCTAAAGTCTTTAACCGGGTAACAGAACTGCAGCAGCCCATCAGCGAGATGAAGAAGACGCTCAAAGACGCCCCTACTAATCTTGACCTGGCGGCTCTGGTAACCCAGATCACTGCCCTGGATGCCAGCCATAAAAACCTGGTCAAAGACCTTGCCAGCCCCGAGGTGGATAATTTGCTAACGTTCTCTAGACAGGCTCACAAGCTACAGCAAGAAGCGCGGGAAACAAACCGGTGGCTCTCCCGCATCCTGAAGCAAACTACAGATTTGGAAACCACCCTGGCCCGGCTCGAAAGTAACCTTGAGAAATTATCGGTGCGTTTCACCGAACTGGAAACAAGCCCCAAGTATCCCATCTTGTGGGGGAAAAGCCGTCAGCTTCTGCGGAGGCTTGAAGAACAATTAAAAGAAATTCGCCAGAACCCAACAGGAGCCCCATCACCATCTGGTGCAACTATACCCACCCAGAAAATACGAACGCCGGAGCAGGTGGAAGCAGACCTGGCTGCTGCATTGGTTTTGGAAATTCAACAGCAAAACCTCGCTAAGACCCTGGAACGCATTGGCGACCA
>Ga0315284_10004036_pt1 | contig 20837 bp, 18 predicted proteins | sample YL17G09_16_MG_FD_203696 | JGI IMG/M metagenome (GOLD analysis project Ga0315284, IMG submission 203696) | Sediment microbial communities from Yellowstone Lake, YNP, Wyoming, USA - YL17G09_16 | ecosystem: Environmental > Aquatic > Freshwater > Lake > Sediment | place: USA: Wyoming | collected...
ATTCTCTGATATCATCTCATTTTTGGGCTCGTAGATCAGGGGTAGATCGTTACGTTCGCAACGTAAAGGCCGCGGGTTCAATTCCCGCCGGGTCCATAACACATTTCGTTTTTTCATGCCCCATATAAAAAAAGAAGTTACTTTTTAGTCATCGCCAGAACTTCGCTTTCCAGGGTTACTTTCAACCGATCCACCGCTTCATTGAGATCGTTTGTTGTCGTCAGCATGAACTGGTTATCCGTCTTTGGGTCATGGTACGTGACGATATATTCAATCTGCCCGTCTTTTCCTTTTTTTGGTTCAATGATCAGTTTTGCCACAACGATACACTCCACTACGAAGTATAAGAGATTAAATATATGATATTTGTATCTTTGAATATTTTTCGTCCCCGTTTTCTTTCTTCTCCTGCTGTCGAGTTCACCAATGCTGTGATCAAAATCGATATATGAGAATACCTGACAATGCTGATAACAGCAATTCTGTTATAAAAAAAATGGATGGAATATGATGATCGGCCGAAAAAAAATTCCTGCAATCTTCACAATTTTACTGTGGGGGATAGTGGTAATGGTAATGCCGGTTGCAGCAATCAATATCGCAATCTATGGGGATACTGCCGGGTTCAACCCGGATAATCACCGGGACACAGTTACTGTCGTGTATTCACTTCCAGGTTCTTCCGGAATCGATCTTGATAACAATATTGCAAATTTTACCAATCCTTCGGTCGATGTAATTTTCATGGGGGGTGACGACTCCTTCAGCGCAGCTACCGGAGAACTGATCGAACAAGCGGTTTCATCCGGTAAGATCATGGTAGTTACGAATAAAAATTACCAAAAATTTAATGCCAGCATGCCCGCAGAAAATTCCGGTATTGCTCCAGTGGGTAATTACCTGCAGGTAACTGATCCCGATAATCCGGTCTCACAAAAAATCTTTGCGGGTCTGCGCACACGATATCCGAATACTGATCCCATTACCGGGCGTTTCGATACTGTGGGAAAGAAAGGTTCCATTACCCTCTTGAGTTATGACACCTATGATCCGGCCCTGATATACGGGAAATACGGAAACGGGTATGTCATTGAATGGTCAATGTCATCTACCCGGCCATACCTGAATGTTTCCGAATCGGATGTCATCAACGACCGTTTGATCTCCTACCTCAGGGCCTTACAGAATCCGGCACCGGTTACATCGATGACGATAGTCCCCTCCACAACCACACTTCCGGCAAATGTTTCGCTTACGATTACTCCTGCCGGTACACTGCCTGATCAGACATCTGCCGGAAATGTCATGGTCTATTCCTCACCTTCTGGTGCCGCAATACTCATTGACGGGGACTACCAGGGTACGACCCCGGCAAATATTACCCGTCTGGTAACCGGATATCACGTGCTCACGCTGACCTTGAGCGGGTATTACGATTATAGCAGCAAAATCTATATTCCCGGGGGGAAGGATACAAAATTATTCGGAACGCTTAACCCGGTTGGACTCCCCCCGGTCCAGGTGATCTCTCCTTCCATCACCACATCACCTGAACCCGCGATTACCGTGGTTGTTTCACCGACACCAGGAAGCGCAGTCCTGGAAAATCCCGGGGTCCTTGTGGGAATTATCGGGGTTATTACTGCGACGATCGGGGCAATAGCTACGATCTTTTCCCATATTTCCAAAGCTAAAAAAGAGTGAGCGGAAAATCTCATGGCAGTAAAATTTTTTTCAACCTGATAGTCGGGTATTCACCAATATTCAAACTGATGAATATCCTTAACCAACAGCAACAACTATATGGCATCCATAGAAAATTAGTATGCCACATCAGTAAGGGCTCGTAGATCAGGGGTAGATCGTCACGTTTGCAACGTGAAGGCCACGGGTTCAAATCCCGTCGAGTCCACTCTTTTCTCCTTTTAAAATCAATCAATCCAGTCGAGCGATACCCGGGGTTTTTCCTTCTCTTCGCGTTGCTGTAATTTTTCTTTTACGTTTTTTACTGCAACCGTTGCAGGTGACGGGTGTTGTTCAAACTCCCCATAATCCAGATACACGTGGGTGACACGGTCGTCGTCACCCACGGTTATTTCCCGGAAGGGAGTTGCCTGCTCTTCATTTTTTACGGGTAATGAGGATCTTTCACCATGGAGCGATTCATATGTTTTAACAGTGGAGTCTTCCGTCACATGAACCGCTTCTTGCAAGGTTAGCGGAGGTGGAGCAACGTTCTGCGATGCGGGCAAAACCGTTGCGGTACCTGGAGCCCCTGGAGATTCATGTGAATTTCCTGACCTGTACATCAGGAAGTCCACGAAATCTTCAACTTCCTTTCGCTGGTCCAGGGGCAGTCTGTCCAGTTTGCTCTCTAACGATTCCATACGACAGGCCTAACAGGTAATATGATGCTGAAATATCTTTCATCAATCGTATTTATAGCCAAAGACCTTTTAGTTTCATCACTTTTTGAGCTTCTTCACTTCTTTTCACCATATTTTTTTCCAACCAGATTAGGAGGCAGGGAAAAAAGATCACCTGGCAAAAAAGCGTGCTACAAAATTGATGACGGAGATGCCCCCATGAAAAAATGAGATTATTCCCAGCGGTGCTGGTACCCTCGTTTCTCTACAAGGCGACCATCCATTACGACAACTTTTTCTGAAATTGTGCTGCCAATAACCGTATAGGATATCCCCTCAACCGGGTGTCGTTGTGGGGGCAGGGTGAAGATCAGTTCGTAGTCCCCACCACCATAGAGCGCAAGTTCACGTGCCTGGTGTGCAGGAATCCCCGCAGGGACTGGCAGCTTTGTTGAATCAAGAGAGAATCCACATTCGTTCACACTGACCAGATCATACAGCGAGAGGGCGATACCGTCACTGTCATCCATCATCGCGCTCGCGCCGGCGGCCCTGCCAAGATGCTTTCCTTCCTTCACCCGCGGTTGTGGTTCAAAGAGTGCTTTCTCGTACTGGACATACCCGTCAAGGTATGCCTGCGCCTGGCCGGGTATCCCGGTGATACAGACAAGGTCACCCGGTTGTGCGCCGGTTCGACGCACAATATGACGTTTATCGACAAGACCGAGTCCGGTTGTCACTACGGTGAGCTCCCCATGACGGTCTATGTCACCGCCGATGATTGCAGCACCGAACTTTGTGCAACAATCCTGTGCGCCCTGCATGACACCGGCCAGGTTCTGCCAGGTATCAAGACCGACTGCAATGAGGAGATATTTTGGCTCTGCGCCCATGCTCGCAATATCAGAAAGGGTAACCGCTGCACTCATCCAGCCTATCTGCCAGTCGCTCATCCCCTCTTCAAAGTCAGTAGTACGGTGGAGCATATCCGTAGTCACCACCATAATCTGGTCACCACAGGGTACTTCGGCACAGTCATCAAGGCATTTCTCTTTCCCGACAATTCCCATCACGACAGTTAAGAGTTCCCGGTCATCCACTCTTGCGCACCTCCTTACCCCGTTCGCTCTTGTACTCTTTGAAGATGTGCTCGATCATTTCTGATTTCTTTTCCCGTTCATGCTGAGCCTGCTCTTCCTGCCAGCGTATAAGAGCAGATTCAAGCGTTTCCTTCCCACAAAGCCCTCGCTTTCCCCTCACCTGGACACCGGCATCCTTATCCGAAAGAAGGGGGACTTCCAATTCTCGGAATACCGGAAGCATCCGGGGATCACTTTCTGCAAGCATCGCGACACCGGTAACAACCGCTTTTACCTTTATTCCTGCCAGATCCTTCACCACACTTCTTCCCCAGCCATCAAGCCGGGTCACAAAGATAATGTCTCCTTCTTCTATCCCGACATCCTCCGTGAGCCGTCGAAGCCCTTCTTTTGTCAGTGCATCCATAACCTTAACCGGCAGCACCTCACCATCCATCGAAAGCTCGGCAAACTGTCTGATGCGTACGAGGCGCTTTAAAAGATTCCGGTTGTGCCGTTCCTCCTTGCGCAACCGTTTTTTTAAGCTCTGGATGATCACATCTTTCTTCATCACTTCGGAATCCTTTGCAAGTTGTGCATCCTGTGACGTATGGATCTTACGAACGCGTGCCTGGAGCCTCTGGACTTCAAAATCCTTTTCCTTAATTTCTTCCTGCAGCTCAGCAACAAACGTACGCAGGCGCTTTACCATCCCGTCAAGCACTCTTGCCTTCTCATCGTGCTTCACTTCTACCGGGACCGGGGGTGCATCGATCACCGGAGCCGGTGTCACGGCATTCATGTCACCGATCACCTGATCAAGAGACTGACCCCTGATAACCCGTGCCCGGACTTCGTCAAGATCATGACCCGGAGGAACCCGCTTCAGCAGGTTCTGGAACTTATGACGGTACTGGCGATAGGCATCGAGCGCTGCAGAAAGTGCATCCCGTTCATGATCGTTTTCATACGTAAACGATGCCGTCAGATTCACCTTTGTCTCAACGCTCACATCCTGTTTTGGGGTATACGCAACAGCAGAAAACGCCCGCCGTACCTTCTCCACAGAATAGGGCATTTCCTGCACATCGGATGCGATAATGAGGGGCTTTCCCACGCGGTAGAGTGATTCAACCACGTCTCCCATGTTCATCTGTCGGGAGCTGGCAAGATGCAGCAGGTTGCCATCGAGATCGAGCGCCGCTACTGCGGTTGTTGTACCGGGATCGATACCGACAATCAGGTACCGGGGTTTTCCGGAGAGTGGGCGGAACCGGATCCGCTCAAGGCGTTTGCCACTAATCCGGACTTGGACATCGGCACCACGATAGGTTGAGACCGGAACCTGGTCCCTTTTCGCAAAGACACGGAACGCCACCCTGCTGCACCCGCCAAACGCCCGGGTCTCCTTCTTTTCATACCTTATCCCGGCTGCAACAAGAGCCATCTCAATTTCCCGCCCCTTCGACTGCACCGCCCCGTGAATTTTTCGCACGTAGCGGTTCTGGCTCCACCCGCCTTTTCCCAAGGACCGGTGCCGGCTTGCAACGATCTCGCTCTCGTTCTCAAACGCGATAATTTCTGCCCCTGCCCCAAGAGAGGCGACCTGCGCTGATGTGCGGGCTTCGGCAAACGGATCAAAGCGGTTGAAACGGATATTATACCGGGCAGCAACCTTACCGAGCGTCTCCTTGCGTTCCCCACCTGTCACCTGGACGAGCCGTGTCCGGGGGGGCAAAGATTGTAAAAAGAAAAAGAGCTCATGCTGGTCAGCGGCAATCTCCTGGAGACTGTCGACTGCAAGGATATCCGGTTGTTCTTCATTGAGCATCCGGAAGAGCCGGAACATCGAGACCTCCGACTCGCTCTCAATAATCTGTCCCTCCATCCGGACAAGGGCATACATCGGACGGCGGGATCGGGACCTCACGGATCCTTTGATGATGTCGATACCAAAGACCCTTAACCGATCACGCATCGCATCGCATCCCCGCGATCATACTTCACCTTGTATTTCCGTTTAAAAAACGTGAGGATATTATCGATGTCGCGCTCCAGAATTGATGCAGCATTCGGGTGAGTGGTTCCTACCCACTGCGGCCAGTCAATGATAACGCACCTGCCCTCCTCCATGAGGATATTATATTCCGAGAGATCGGCATGGATAATTCCCTCACGATAAGTAATGCCGGCGTATGTGAGTATCTCATCAAGTACTTCTTCTGGCTCTTCAAGCCGGCAGTGATTGAGATTCGGACCGTTTATCAATGCCATCACAACGGTATGACGGTTCTGTCCGATGGGCAGCGGGACGCTGACTTTCGGGTGCAGGGCGGTGAGGGCCTGGTATTCCCGCTCTGCTGATCTCCGCGATGCGATCAGCCACGGGCAGTGCCCTTCCTCCGGCATGTAATCCCGGTTAAGGCGGGCTGATGAAAATGACCGTTGCCCGACGCGGTGAAATTTTATAGCTACCGGACCAAGCCCGAGTGCATCATATACCACGGACTCCTTTCCCTCGCCGATACGTGAGCCGAGTGCGGATATAGTCCCGTTCCTCGTCAGAGAGGAGAGCGCCAGCGTGTCGTAACCGCCAAAAACAAGGGCATACCCATCGTAGGGCACAGGATTGAACCGCACCATCCCCCATTCGATCAGCCGGGCGAGACGGTAGTTGACTTCGGATTCTGAGAGCTTTGTGTCTGTTTTGATCTGTTCCAGCGGCACCCACTCGTAGCGTTTCATCCCACGTTCAAGCGAGTGGAGGATGGATTTTTCATATTTATTCAGCGTGCGGATGCGTTCCGCGGCGATAACCATAATCGTTAGAGTGGTTATGTGCCGGACTATAAAATCGCATCTTACCTTACACTCCTGACCACTCAACACAACCTTAAACATCTTTTATCGTCCAGATTAGAATGGATTTGGCAAATGCAGTGCAACAAGTGCAGGAGGGAGGCAATACTTTTTCAGGAGTACTCCGGGCAGCACCTTTGCAAACAACATTTTGAAGCTGATGTTGAGGCAAAAGCAAAATATGAAATCCGCAGGCACCGCTGGATGATCCATGGTGATCATATCGCTGTCGCTCTCTCAGGAGGGAAAAACAGCAGTGCACTCCTGTATTTTTTAAAAAAACTTACCTCGAACCGCCGCGACATCCGTATCTCTGCCATCACCATTGATGAGGGAATCGCCGGGTATCGTGACCCGGGATGTGCGATGCGGATCGCTGAACTGCTGGACACGGAATGTATCTTCGGATCTTTTCAGGAAGGCTTTGGGATTACTTTAGATGAGCTCGCACACAAAAAAGGTTCCAACCTTCCCTGCACCTGTTGCCGGGTGCTCCGGAATTCCCTGCTGAACAGGATTGCCGGGGAACACGGGGTAACGAAACTGGCCCTTGGCGATACTCTGGATGATGGGGCAGAATCGGTACTCAGGAATATTCTGAAGGGAACACCTTCACGGCTTGTTGGTTTTGAACGAACCGGCAGGGGAAAAATTCCCCGTATCCACCCGTTTATCTCTGGTCCTCAAAAAGAGGTGGCACTCTATGCAGATCTTCACGTCAAAGGGTGTAACCAGTCATGCTGTCCTTACAAAAACGATCCGTTCCAGGAGGATGTGCAGATGATGCTTAACGATTATACCACCCGTCACCCGGCAACAAAATATGCACTCACCAGCCTGAGAAAAAATCTGACCGGGGTTTGTGGTTCCATAGCGGATCTGATTCCTTCCTGTGAGCAATGCGGGGAACCCACAGACGGGAAATGCCCGGGCTGCCGGATACTAGGCGAGGTGACAGCCGGTGGTAATTAAACGTGGACGGGCGTGGAGGGCGATTAGGAATTCTCCCAGCATGCAAATCTCGATTTATTTCATCGCGTTTGCGTTGCTGATCGGGGTCTATACGTACATATTTCATTCCTATTATCCCGTGCTGGAGAACAAACCCATCTCATGGACCGAGGCACTGCTCTTTGTTGTCGAATCCATGACAACTGTCGGGTATGGATGGTTACTGCCATTCTCAGACGATCTCACACGATTGCTGGCTATCCAGATCATGCTGTCCGGCGTTATCATGATCTTCGTTGTCATCCCGCTGCTTCTTGCCCCGTTCCTCACCACCCTGCTTGCTCCCTCACCTCCACGAAGAACCCCGCACCGTCTCTATGGGCATACTATCGTCATGGGGTATAACGAGCTCACCCGATCTGTTATTGACAGCCTGACAATTTCTGACCATGATATCGTAATAATCGAGCAGGATAAGGCAGTAGCACTCGAAATCGCCACGAATTACCGTAAACGGGCGTACGTCATCTGGGGGGATTACACGGATCCGAACGCCTGGTCCGGGGCGCACCTTGCAAAAGCAAGCTATATTGTCATCTGTAAAGATGAACGACTGACCGCAAATATCATCCTGAGTATTCGTGAACAGGCACAGGGCACGATCATCTCCATAGTCGACAAACTATCCTTTGACCGTTACTTACGATACGCGGGTGCAGAGTACGTGCTCTCGCCAAAACATACGACCGGGAGGATTCTCGCACGCCATGCAGTACTCAATATGAGCGGGGATACCCTTCCGGAGATTCCCGGGTTTGACCGGAATAGTGTCAATCCTCAGGTCAAGTCAGTCAATGAACTCCGGCTGATCAATATTCCCGTGATACCGGGATGCAATGCCGAAGGTAAGACACTTAAGGAGCTTCAGCTTTTCGAGCGTTATGGTATCATGGTACTATTTCTCTGGAAAACGGGTAATTTCATTTCCCGTCCACAGGAAGATGATATTATTGACCACACCACTTCGCTCTTCCTCTTTGGAACGGCGGATGCAATTGTTTCAGCAATCCGCGATGAGTTTGGTGCGGACGGACACAGGAAGGCGCTTGCAGTTATTACAGGGTTTGGCGATGTGGGTTTAGCGGTGTACCAGGAACTCCAGTCATCCGGCATCTCCTGCATAGTGGTTGATTCAAAACGGCAGGATGTCCCCCAGGTTATCGGCAATGCCGAAGATGAGCAGATACTCAAAAGGGCGCATATTGAAGAAGCACAGTTCTGTTTTGTCGCACTGAACAATGACGATGTGAATATTTTCACTACGCTTATGGTTCGTAACCTCAACCCGGTTATCCGCATTCTTGCCCGCGCCAATGACCCGGTATCGGTGGACAAACTCTACCGTGCAGGTGCAGATTATGTCGCACTGCTCCCCACAATCGGGGGACAGACTATTGCAAGGATCATCCTTGCTGATACCATGACTATCCTCTTTGACCTTCCCAACGAAGACATGGTTGTTATGAAACGCATTATGAAGTCGTATCCTAATACGGTTTCCTGGTTTGGCAGAAAAACAGGTGTGAGGATCATCGGTATCGAAGGCCCTGACCGCTCTGTAGTTGCCCCTGGTCCTGAGGAGATTCTCACTGAAGGGGACGCTGTCATCGCCGTAGGGAATACCGAACAATTGAAAAAGTTCATCCATCTACTATAAACGGTGTAATGTGCATGGCAACAGAACTCGGGTGCTGGATGGGTGAGGTGGAGCAGATGATCCGATACACCTACTGGACCAGCGGGTGTAAAGGAATTGTCGTTGGACTGAGCGGGGGCGTGGACTCTGCAGTTGCAGCGACGTTCTGTTGCCGGGCAATTGGAGGGGATAAGGTACTTGGACTCTCGCTTCCCTCAAATGTGAGCACCCCGGCTGATATCAGAGATGCAGCAACTCTATGTAACCAGTTGGGCATGGAGCACCGGGTAGTAAGCATAGAACCCATGCTTGAAGGGTTTAAAACAATGCCGGAATTTAAAGAATCCCATTACCTGATCGGCAACCTGATGGCGCGAATCCGCATGGCTGTTTTATATTATCACGCCAACCGGGACCATACAATTGTGTGTGGTACCTCAAACCGGAGTGAATATCTGCTCGGTTACTGCACAAAGTCAGGTGATAATGCAGCGGACATCCAGCCGCTGTTACACCTGTATAAAACTGAGATATATCGTATCGCTCATGAACTACAAATTCCCGAGTCGATCATAAACAAGACACCTTCAGCCGGTTTATGGGAGGGGCAGAGCGATGAAGAAGAGATCGGTCTTTCCTATGAAAAAATCGATGCGTCACTCCGGGCACTTGAGCTGCAGGGCTGGCAGGCTGCAACACCCGCGGAAGAGAAGGTGCTTGGGCTCGTCAGAAAAAGCGAGCACAAAAGACTGCTGGCACCTAACCTTTTAGCAGTACAGAAAAAACCGTAAGAAATTTTTCCGGGTAATTAAGGAACGAGAGTGCATCCTCGTTGCCGATCAGATGGTAAAGCGGTGCCTGGCAGATCCGATGTGTCCCCATCCCACAGCTTGCCCCGAGATACCGTATTGGCGTAAAAACGGGATAATAGGGATTTTTTCGTATTGTGCCGGAACTCATCTCATAATACGCAGCACCATGATATTTTTCATACTCACCGTACTCACTTTGGAACGCCGTAGAAACAAGATTTCCCATTACCAGCGTTGCATCCCGGGAAGGGTTTATCGCGACATGCCCGTAATCTGGCGGGATGATTACCAGATCACCGGCACTCGCAGAGATCATCACTACATCATCAAGTGTCCGTGACTGGAGGAGGTAGTGAGCCTCCCCTTCAATAACTTCATAGATCTCCGGATAGCCGATCCCTGCCGGGTTTTTCGGGTGAAAATGCCCCTTGGTCTTCACCCACTCGCCACAGAGTGTTTGGGAAGGGATGACCGTTAGATCATACCGCAGGTTGTGGTGGCGCAGCCAGACCCCGTCCGCATCCGACTTTGCCAGATCCCGGTACATATAATAGAGGGATCCGCTGCTCTCACACGAGGGGTCGGCAAGGACTGAACGCATCTCTTCAATCGTCCGAACCGCAGGCTGAGGAAGTTCCCCTTCCCATCCCAGCATCACTTCTTCTTTCGCATTACAAGTACATAATACCCGGCGCCGATGCAAATCAGGGCGATAATCCCTAGTGCCGGAAGAACCTGCATGAATCCGTTCGATGCCGGTTTTGGTTGAACCTGGACCGGTACGTTAAATGTGTCGGAGACCTGGCTGTTGTCCAGTGCATCGCGGTACCTGACCTCGGTATCAAGGGTATAATCCTTTACCACCGCTGCATCATCTGCACTCATCTGGTAGCGTGCGGTTGCTGTTTCGCCCGGTTTCAGATCGCCCAGGTATGCCGTGTCATCAGTGCTTTTAAACGGTTCAACTGCTGAAAGCCGTGCCTGGGCATTGTATGCTGTGATAGTGCCACTGTTCTGGTATTCTACCTGAATCACGTTTTGTGATCCCTGCACAACCTGTACCATTCCCGATGTGATAGTGAAACTGATTTTTCCGCCAACGGGAATTCCCAGCGTGTCAGAAGCCGAAGTAACCATATCCCCGTCCCGGTTCTCATACATGACGACAACGTCAACCGGGTAGGTCTGTTTTTCCGCCTCGCTGGAAATCGCTACCTTATATCTGCAGGTAACCGTTCCGTTATGGGGGAAATCCCCGATAAAAACGCTGCTGTCAGTAGGAATTATCGGGCTTGCCCCGTTGCGGATTATCTTCACGGTAGCCTTTCTAGCATCCTCTGACCCGGCATTTTTTATCTTCAGGTTCAGGTATCCCTCGCTCCCGATATTCAGGTTTTCCGGTACGGCTTCAAGAACTTCGATCTTTACCTGCGGCTTGATTTTTATTGTTATCGGGAAGGTCTCGTTCCTTTGTTGGTAATCAGACTGGAGAATATCACTTGCATCCTGGTTAGATGATGCAAGGTAGGTGTACCCGATCGTAAGAGGGATCTGGTATTCCCCCTCAGTGGCATTGGAGAGGATCCTGGTTGTGATTGCCACCGTAACCATCCCCTGACTTTTAATATCCCCGACACTCTGCGGATAGTTTTTAACAATTACCGGAGCGTTCCCGGCAGAAAGTCCAACCGTAACCATCTTTGCTGTTGTAGGAAGATCATCCCTTTCGATGTTACCAATCAATACGAATTTCAGACTGTCAACACCACTATTCTGCACGATCACTTTTATGGTAGCGTCCTGCCCCGGGGTAAACTCATTGACACCGGATATTGCTGCAGACATATGGGGGCTTCCACCCAGATACGTGGTCACACCCATGACCGGCATGCTGCAGCACAACCACAGCACAAGAAAAACGATTGTCAATCGGTAAAATTTCATCATCGATCACTTGTTGTTATTGTTATAACAACATTTATTATTGCAGGATTTAAAGTGATGTTTCAATGAAATTGCCGTCAGAAAATCCCGCTCACGTAACTGAATGTCTCAAATCACTCGGTCTGACAAAATATGAGGCACGTGTATACGTTGCACTTCTTGAAGTTGCCAGTGCTACAGCAAGCGAGATTCATGAGATTTCCGGGGTTCCACGCGCATCGGTATACACGGTAATAGATCAACTTCTGGATAAAGAACTCGTCTCTGTATCCCAGTCTTCACCCAAACGGTTTGCCGCCTTTTCTCCCGAAGACGCCATTACAAAACTGATGAACCATATCGAAATGGATGCAAAATATGCTACAGATACCTTATCGCTGATATACCGGGAACGGATGCGCCCGGGACTGGGGAGCGAGGAGCTGATATGGAATATTTATGGCATCGAAACTATCAAAAAAAAACTCACCGATCTTATTTCCAGTGCAAAGCACGGGGTCAGAATTATCGCTCACCCCCAGATTTTATCGCCGGATGTTAAACAGAAACTCACCACCATGGCAGATCATCTCGGCGTTGAAATTATTACACCTCAATGGACGGGAGAGATACCAATAAAAATGAACGTGTATGTTATACAGCATCCCGAAATCCCAAAAGAACTCGATACGGCAAAGGAGATGATGGCGGGTGGTGTCTGTATTATTGACGGTCGTTGCGTAATGGTGATCGTGGGAGTGGGTGAAGAGGATGCGGTAGCACTGTTTTCAGAATCCGAAGGATTCGTCCGTTTCTTTATGCGTTATTATACCCTGATTTTTGACTGGGCCAAAAAAACCGGATAAAAAAGAGATTGATTCCTTTTTTAAAAATCCCTGATTTCTTCCATCTGTGAAATTTCCATCAGTCCCTTCATTGCCTGGGTCTGCACCCAGCGACCACCCTCGCGTATTGCAGCCATCGGATTTGTACCGCCAACTGCTGCAATCGCAACGTACTGGGGGCTCACTGGTACACCAAGGAGAGGAAGGTTCGGCATCCCCACTTCAAGAATGCCGGAGAAACTGCTGCTCGAGAGTTCATCCAGTACTGTACCGACCTGTGATTCTGCCTCCATGTGGAACTCCCTGATATTTGCAAGAATAGCCCCGCTTCCCGTGCGCATCACGCTGGTAATGGAGGTCGTCTTCTGGGAGATGAGCACCTGGAGGGGGTCGATGGTCGTGTGTTCGTACAGGATGATGTGAGTAAACCGCAGGGGTGTGCGTTTTTCTATCTCGACAACCCCCCCGCCGATAGGGTTTATGGGAATACCACGCCGGATCAGGAGACCATCAAACGTTATGCTGCACAAGGTACAGATACCCGTGCATCCTTTCGGCACAACATACCCTTGCATTTTTTCACCGGAAGAAAGGAATCTGACACGACCGCTTACGGTAACACCGGTCTTATATGCATCCTTAAGTGTTGAAATTGCAAAATCGAGGTCTTCGTTTTTAATGATGGATAAGTTATAAACAACTTTACCATCGCCAGAGACCGGATCAAAAGTCACCTGCATTGCAAAATCTTCAATGCTATGGTTGACAAATTTGAGCGGAACGGTCATTATAGTAATTTCAGACATCGCAATAGAAAAATTGTTCTATAAGTCCATGGCAATTTATTTATGATGGAACACGATATGCGGGAAAAAGCCAAGAATGCGATGCGACTCATTCTTGAGGCAGCCCGTTTTGAGGTGGAAGAGGTGGATGAACCTCTCGATCTTTCTGCGGTACGCGACAGCACCTGCCTCCTGGTACTCTGTTCAAACGACAGTGACCTTATCGGGCAGTTTGACAAAACCAATTACAATCTTATGATCGACAATCATGAAATGAGCTGTAAAAAACTTCTCTTTTCAATTGATAAGGATATTATAACTGAAAACTGCATCCAATGGGGTGTTGACGAATTTGTGCGGTTTACCGGTGAGGCAGTGCTCGCTGATATTCTTAACCGCGAACTGGCACTGGATCTCACCCCGTTAAAAGGCAAAAAAGCAACTGTTGCCTCTGCTTCTTCTGAAAAGGAAACAAAACAGAGAGAAGAACCTTCTGGCATTACTCTCCCGCATTACCCGATAAAAATCACTGAACAGGCAGCAGTCCGGATCGGGGGAGTGCAGGGAACCGCAAAACTCCGGTTTATACCTTTTTTCCTTTTCCATTATACAAGCACCGGGGAACAGGTCTACAAGGACCGTCGCATTCCGTTTGATGCGGATGGATGGGGTGCAATTAATGCAATCAATGGAATAAAGATCGAACTTGATGGAAAGCAGGTTGAAGAAAAGGAGATTCCCGGAGGTGCTGAAGTCTCTGATCCTCATATCAGGAAAGAGGAGGCAACAGACCGGATTGTCTCCGAGCTGATTGACCGGCTTACCCAGAAGGTTCGTATCAAGCAGGAGAAAGGAGATGCAATCTTCTATGAAGAGAAGATCCTCAAACCTGAAAAGAAAAATATCTCTGTTGATATTCGGCAGGTCTATATTCCGGTCTGGCAGATCCGTGGCAAGAAGATTGTCGAGATAAACGCTTTTTCCGGTGAACTGCTTTCGGAACCGATGGATGAAGGGGTAGAGATATTTTAAGGAGCGGGATTGCACAGGACACAAATATTTTGAAGATAGCCTGTGCTCCTCTCGTTAAAAGGATCCGAACTTCTCAGTTTGTGGTAAAGGAAAATCCATGATCGTTGTTCTAGGGGGTGGCCCGGCAGGCAGGATCGCTTCAATCCGGCTCGCTTCCGCGGGAAAAGAGGTCGACCTCATCGAACGAGGAGCGATTGGGGGTCAATGCCTCCATTTTGGATGTATGCCGGTCTGTGCACTGAATGATGTCGCCCGCATGGTCCATTCGGCTCGCACATTTCAAAACATGGGGATTATTGATGCAGTACCCGGAATCAATTTTTTTAAAATTTTTTCAGGAATGCATGAGATCCAGGAAAAGATCGCTTCTGTTCTTGACACCGAAACCAGATCTGCCGGTGTAAACATAATCTATGGTAAAACCGGCAGGCTCGAAGGAAAAAAGGTTTTTGTTGGAGATGACCAGGTAGATGCGGAGGCAGTCATTGCTGCCACCGGGTCACGACCAAATATTCCTGATATCCGCGGGATCGATCTCAAGGGCGTTTACACTCCCCATACCCTCTTCCAGATGAAAAAACTCCCCAAAAAACTGGTGATCATAGGGGGGGGAGTGATGTCTGCTGAGTTTGCCTATATTTTTTGCATGTTTGGTAGCGAAGTGACCCTCATCAGCAGGAGTTCTTTTCTGAAAAACACCGATAAACATCTCCGTGCTCTCGCAATTAAGGAACTTGGCGGGGTGGAAATTCGGGAGGATACCACCGTCCAGTCGTTAACCGGGAGATCACGGATCAACGCGGTTCATGTAAGAGCTGATGATAAGGATAATGCTGTTGATGCCGATGCAGTCCTGATCGCCGCAGGGCTTGTCCCACGCTCCGAAATGCTGCAGGGCGTAAAAAAAGGGACGATTGGTGAGGTTATTGTCGATCGCCATATGCAGACGAGTGTTAAGGGGGTCTATGCCTGTGGAGATGTCATTGGTCCCCCGTATCTGACGCCCGTTGCCCGTTACCAGGGAATTGTTGCAGCAGATACTATCCTTAAAAAACCCCGCACTATGGATATGCGGTATATCCCGCAGTCGATTAATCTTGCCCATGAACTTGCGTTTTGTACACATGAAACGGAGGGTGCAGCTTCACTTGCGATTCCCGGTCCTGCAGGACCAGGTACATTCTGGTCAGTTCCCTCCGGAGATACCGGGCTTGCCAAGGTTTTTGTTGACCCGGAAAGCGGGGCACTCAAGGGAATCTGTGCAGCAGGACCCGGTGGGGGACTCATAACCGGATATATGGCATTTCTTATGAAGCGCCAGTTTTCCGTGCAGGATTTTGAGGAGTTTATCGAAGTCCATCCGTCATCAGATGGCCTATACGGACTTTTGAAATACACATCCGATATGCTGAAGAAACGCAAAGGAAATTAACGTGCCTTACAGTTGGTTCCTGCATCAGGAAATAATTTTTTTGCCGGTTTTAAAAAAAAGCTGCCCCCATAGAGAATATTCTTCCGGCGCAAATGCTGATGGTATTATTACGATCGAAACCGAACAATTACGATACACATCATCCTTAAAATGGGTGCTTTCCGATGATTATTCCCACTGAAAATTTAGCATTTGACCAGATACGACTCGATAAAGTACGTGCACTCCAGAAAAAAGGTGTCAATCTCTATCCCTACTCTTTTGACCGGAAGAATACTGTTGCGGAGATCAAGACCCGGTATGCGGATATCACCCATGAAAAAAGTTCTGAATCTGTCTCAACTGCAGGCCGGGTGTATATTGTTCGAAACCACGGAAAGACTCTTTTTGCTGATCTCGGGGATGAAAGCGGCAAGATCCAGCTCTATATCCGCAAGAACGACCTTGGTGAAGAACAGTTTGATTTCATCAACCAGTTCATCGAGCGGGGGGATATCATCGGGGTAACAGGGCATGTTTTCAGGACAAAACTGGGCGAGATCACCATCTGGGTTGATACGGTAACCATCCTGTGCAAGGCTGTTTGTTCACTCCCGGAGAAATTCCATGGGTTAAAGGATATCGAAAAACGGTACCGGCAGCGATATGTCGATCTGATTGTCAACGAGGAGAGCAGGCAGACGTTCCGGAACCGGAGCCGGATTATCTCATTAATCCGCAGGTACCTTGATGATCACGGGTTCCTGGAGTTCGAAACCCCCATCCTCCAGCCGGTCTACGGCGGAGCAAATGCCCGGCCATTCACCTCATACCACAACTTCCTTGACCAGAAACTGTTCCTCCGGATTGCACCCGAGCTGTATCTCAAGCGACTGGTCATCGGGGGTTTTGAAAAGGTCTTTGAGATCGCGAGAAATTTCCGCAATGAGGCCGTTGATACCCATCATAACCCGGAATTCACGATGGTGGAGATTTACTGGGCATACCGGGATTTTAAAGATATGATGGCGCTTACCGAGGAAATTATATCCTCGGCCATCAGCGATATTCATGGAACATACCAGATCCCCTTTGAGAACACGGTCCTGAACTTTGAAAAGCCATGGAAGAAACTCTCCATGGCCGATGCTGTCCTGGAACACACCGGCATTGATATTTTTGCCCATACTGTTGACGAGCTTCGTGAGTTATCACGGCACAACAAGCTCGATGAACCGGATAAACCCACATCCCATCGGGAATTCCTTGTTCACTTCTTCGAAGGTCTGGTAGAAGAGAGACTGATCCAACCGACGTTCATCCATGACTTCCCGGTGGAGAACTCCCCGCTTGCAAAACGGCACCGAACCAAAGAGGGATTCACCGAGCGGTTCGAACTGTTCATTTACGGCATGGAAGTGGCCAACGGGTTCTCTGAGCTGAATGACCCGATCGATCAGAAAGAGCGATTTGAGGCACAGGATGAGAAGCGGAGACTTGGCGACCCTGAAGCTCAGATGATCGATTACGATTTTATCAATGCCATAGGTTATGGCATGCCCCCAACCGGGGGTGTCGGCATTGGCATCGACCGGCTGGTGATGCTCCTGACAAACAATAATTCCATCAAAGAAGTGATCCTCTTCCCCTCCATGAAGACCCAAAAGCCGGGCGAGGAAGAAGGCGGCGAGGAGAAGCCGGAAGCAGGTAACTAAAATTCCCGGCTCATACTCCTTTTTTTGCATCACGTCCTGACGGTCATTTCAGATTGTGAAAGGGATGCCGCGTTATTACCATTTTTATGGACTGCCGGTTCCCTGCTGTGTGTGTTCTCCTGTGACCACTGATCATCAGCTCAGGATCAACACGACAAGGATGGCAGGGATAAAAAAGCGGGATGTGGTTATTCGCAGACGGGCACCAGTTTTCCTTTCAGTTTCTCCTCACTATCAAGCCTCATCATCTCCACGACGTTATTTACCATTCCTTTCACCTTCTGGATCACGAGCGGATCGTTTTTTAAGAATTCCGTATCCGTGATCGTGTTGAACTGTGCCCCGTGCACACGGTACGCGATGCCAAACGGCGCCAGCACGTACCCCAGCTGCTGGAAGTACAGGTAGATGTCCATCGCCGTCTTGGTCGCACCGTCCTCATGCCCCGAGACCGCGATGCCCACGACCTTTCCTTCCGTGAGGCCGGGCTTTTTTAACAGGTAGAGGTTCTGTATGCAGTTCAGCCGGTCGAGGAAATCCTTGAGCCGTGCCGACATATTGTTCCAGTTTATTGGTGAGGCAACGATAACCGCTTTTGACGCAATCACCATGTCGTGGAACGCGGGCATGTCGTCGAGCTGATCCCTGCATGGGTAGCGGCATGCGTTGTCCCGCATGCTGTAACAGCACCAGCAGTGGTTGATGGTAAACTCGCTGATATTATATCGCCGGTAGCTCACCTTCTTCTCCCTGAGCACCTCCTCAGCGAGGTCCGCCAGGTATCCGGTGTTATTGGCCCGGTGGCTGCTGCCATTGATCAGCAGCACATCGAACATTTCTCCCTTATAACGAAGCGTTTTCTTTTCAGTGATCTCAATAAACTCCTTGCCGGTGCCGGCGCATTGCGGGCATTCTGAAGGAGGGCTCTCCCCCGGGGAGATGTAGCCGCAGACAGCACACTTCCATGCTTTACCGGGCATGAGACTGTCCGGTTTCGCTTCCACGGGTACAGTAAAAGACATGCTGGAAATCCTCCTCCGCTTGTACCGGGCATCCCGGGCAGAGACACCCCTGCTCCTCTTTGATGCAAGCGCTCGTTCCTTTTTCAGCAAGGCAATAGGCAATCTCTTCTTTGCAGTCCACAAAACTCGGGCACATCCTGCAGATGCAGAGCCCGATTCCTTTTTTCTTATCCATGATCCATTCTTCCCGGCTGTTCATTGCTTTCACAACTACTTATAGGATTTCAGGACTTGAGGGACCGCGGGCCGGAATGGTCGCTGATCATGAACAGGCACTATCTTTTTAACATGACAGTCCATTATGGAATTATGCCCGCACATTCCCGCTTGGTATTCTACTCTGCATGTTTCGTCCTTTTGATCTTTGCCAGCATGACTGCCGGCTGTTCTTCCTACCAGACTCCGTCAGCACCTGTAACACCTGCAGCCCCACCGACCTCCACAGGGGGAGGGAATTCCATATCGATAAAAAATTTCGCGTTCGATCCTTCTTCTCTGACGGTGAAAACCGGTACGGTGGTCACGTGGGTGAACCAGGACGGGGCTCCGCACACCATCGTTTCTGACACAGGTTCCCCGGCAACCTTCTCGTCTGATTCGCTCTCAACCGGTGCATCCTACAAATTCACGTTCACCCAGCCGGGAACGTACACGTATCACTGCTCGATTCACCCGTCCATGAAGGGCACAATCATTGTGCAGTTATAGATCTCATTTTTTTACGGTCTTTGCCATCCGTGGAGTTCATGGCTCTGATCGCTATCTCTGCATGTAATCAGCACAACCCGTTGACGGATCCCCCCACACGGCATGAAAAAATCCGATCGAAGTCATCATCATGGCAAACATAGAATCACTCAACATTTGGGAAGATGTTCCTTGAGTACGGATACAATGACGCTCACATCACAGCTGGAAAGACCAAATCCACAGCGACCGTTCCACACCCTTACAGAAGAAGAAATCTATTCCGTTCTTGGCAGCAGCCCGTGGGGGCTGACCTCAGAGCAGGCACTCGCCGGTCTTGTCCGCTACGGGCACAACGATATCTCCCGTATCCGGAAACCTCCGGTGATCTTCCAGTTTCTGAGCCATTTTAAAAATCTGCTCGTAGTCATCCTGATCATCGCGGCGACAATATCATTATTCGTCGGTGAACTGACCAATGCAGTCATCATCTTTTTTATCGTCTTTGCCAGCGTCACTCTGGATTTTTTCCAGGAATACAAAGCCGGACAGGCAGCAGACCTGCTCAGGCAGAAAATCCGCTCCCGGGCCGCGGTGTTCCGGGACAGGAAAGAACAGGACCTGCCGATCGCAGAACTTGTCCCGGGAGACATGGTCGCGCTTACTGCGGGGGATATCGTCCCTGCGGATGCCCGGGTACTGACAGCACGGAATTTTTACGTGAACCAGTCCGCTCTCACCGGCGAACCGTTCCCGGTCGAAAAACACCCGGGGGTTGCCGGTGCCGGGACACCCGTCACCGCTGCGGACAACTACATCTTCCTGGGCACGGCCGTTGTCAGCGGGACGGCAACGGCGCTGGTCACAAAGACCGGCATATCGACAGAGTTTGGCAAAGTGGCAAAAACCCTTGTCGAACGCCCCCCGGAAACGGAGTTCGAACGAGGACTGAAACAGTACAGTTACCTGATGTCGAAATTTGTGTTCTTTTTAGTCATCTTCGTGTTTTTCGTCAATGCCCTGTTCCGGCACGGCATCCTGGACTCTCTGCTCTTCTCCGTCGCGCTCGCTGTCGGCATGACACCCGAACTCCTGCCCATGATCCTCTCCTTAAACCTGTCCAAGGGATCCATCGCGATGTCAAAGAGGGGCGCAATCGTCAGGCACCCGGAATCGATCCAGAATTTCGGGAGCATGGACGTACTCTGCACGGACAAGACCGGTACACTCACCAAAAACGAGATCGCGCTGGTGCAGCACCTCGACACGGAAGGAAACGACAGCGAGAACGTCCTGTTGTACTCGTTCATCAACAGCTCCTTTGACACCGGTTTAAAAAGTCCCCTTGACGATGCGATCCTCAGGTTCCGCCACATCGATATCGACAGGGTCCGTAAAATTGACGAAATACCCTTTGATTTTATCCGCAAAAGGGTTTCGATCATCGTTTCTGATGGGGACAGGCGCCTGATTGTATCCAAGGGTGCACCAGAGGAGATCTTCCGGATCTGTTCGTATGTTGACAAAAATGGTGTCATCGAACCGCTGACAAGTACCGGCCGTGAGCAGGTTGAAGGCATCTACCAGGCCCAGAGTGCAGGAGGTTTCCGGACCCTTGCGGTATGCTACCGCCCCGTGCCGGATGACGTGATGC